>ERZ791886.101-NODE-101-length-65890-cov-10.846647_pt1 | contig 65890 bp, 78 predicted proteins | sample MGYA00510158_ERZ791886 | MGnify/ENA primary metagenome ERZ791886 (study PRJEB30046, sample SAMN00792063) | human gut metagenome | study: EMG produced TPA metagenomics assembly of the A metagenome-wide association study of gut microbiota in type 2... | reverse complement strand
GAAAGCCGGACTGGCTGCCCGGCTTTCCTGTCCAAATTTATTGTAATAGGAGGGACACCATGCTTCGTAAACTCTTTGCCCTGACCGAACAGGGCGCAAAGGATATGAAAAAAGGAATCATCGCCTCGGTCTTCACTTCACTCAGTCTGATGCTGCCCATGGGACTGCTTTTAATGCTGGTGATGCAGCTGCTCCAGCCGCTTCTGGGAATGGAAGCGACCGCCCCCTCGCTGGGCGCCTATACCGGAATGTGTCTGGCCCTGCTGGTGATTATTTTCCTGACCCACTACATTCAGTACCGCTGTACTTACATTGCGGCTTATGCCGAAAGCGCCCAGCGGCGGATCGGCCTGGCCGAAAAATTACGCACCCTGCCGCTGTCTTTCTTTGGCAAGCGGGATCTTTCCGACCTGACCACTACCATGATGAGCGACTGCAATGATCTGGAACGGGTTTTTGCCTATACGATTCCCCAAATTTTCGGAACGGCTATCAGCTGCGTGATCGTCTGCCTGTGCCTGTTTTTCATGGACTGGAGAATGGCGCTGGCGATTTTGTCACCCTTTGTCCTAGCGATCCTTGTCCTTGTGGGAAGCAAGCGTCTGCAAAACCATATGGACCTGAAAAAGATCCAATCCAAGCTGGACGCCGCCGATGGAATACAGGAGTTTCTGGAGAGCATCAGGGATTTGAAAGCCAACAATCAGGAGGATACCTACTTGGCAGGGCTGGATAAAAAGCTGGAGAAGATCGTACATACCTCCGTCTGCTATGAAATGACCAGCGGCCTGATGATTACTTCCTCGCAGATGCTCCTTCGATTGGGATTTCCGGCCACGGTGCTGGTGGGGACTCTGCTGTTGACACAGGGCGAACTGAATCTGTTCTTTTTCCTCATGTTCCTGGTGGCCGCTTCCCGCATTTATGACCCACTCAGCGGTGTGATGATGCAACTCAGTGAAATCTTCAACGCAATGCTCCAGCTCCGCCGCATGAAGGCCATTGAACAGGAACCCGCACAGGAAGGCACAACGGAGTATCATACCAAAGGTCACGATATTTGCTTTGACCATGTGGGATTCCGGTATCAGGATGGCGAGGATGTGCTGTCCGATGTTACCTTCACCGCCAAGCAGGGTGAAGTGACCGCACTGGTCGGACCCTCTGGAGGCGGCAAGAGTACCACGGCGAAGTTGGCCGCCCGCTTTTGGGATATTCAGAAAGGGACAATCACTATGGGCGGCGTGGACATCTCCACGGTGGACCCGGAAACACTGTTGAGGGACTATGCCATTGTGTTCCAGGATGTGGTGCTGTTCAACGATACCATTATGGGGAATATCCGTCTGGGCCGCAAGGACGCAACAGATGAGGAGGTCATGGCCGCAGCCAGGGCCGCCCAGTGCGATGAGTTTGTCCAGCGTCTGCCGGAGGGATACCAAACAGTGGTGGGTGAAAACGGCTCTACCCTGTCCGGGGGTGAACGCCAGCGCATTTCCATCGCTCGCGCCTTATTGAAAAACGCCCCTATCGTTCTGCTGGACGAGGCAACCGCCTCTTTGGATGTAGAGAATGAAACCAGTCTCCAGACGGCCCTCTCCGCGTTGCTCAAGGATAAGACGGTTTTGGTTATCGCGCACCGGATGCGGACGGTGATGGGAGCCGATCATGTGGTGGTGCTGGCAGATGGTCATGTGGCGGAAGAAGGCACGCCGGAACAACTGATGGAACGGGGTGGAATGTTCCGCCGTATGGTAGAACTGCAAAGAGAGTCCTCCAACTGGCGGGTTGGCGGAAATCGAGGTGGCGCATGAGAAAACTGCACGCATCCGGTGAAGACTACCTGGAGACCATTCTTGTCCTCCAGCAAAAACACGGCATGGTGCGCTCCGTGGATGTGGCCCGTCACATGGAGGTCACAAAGCCCAGCGTGTGCCATGCGGTGGCGACCCTGCGGGATGGGGGCTTCCTGACGATGGACAGCGACTTTTTCCTCCACCTCACCGATGTAGGCCGGGAAGTGGCAGAACGCACTTATGAAAAGCACCGCTTCTTCACGAAAATGCTCATGGAGGCCGGGGTGGATCAAGAAACTGCTGAAGCGGACGCCTGCAGGATGGAACATACCATCAGCGAGAACAGCTTCCAGCATCTGAAGGAGAAAGGACAGGGATAAGTCCCGAGCAGAGTGGGCGGGCAGAGAAATCAGTTCTTTGCCCGCCCTTTTTCTGTATCGGAGCCGTCAAAGCCCAGGCGAAGATTAAATGCTCATGAAAAATTGCAGCTCAGTCAAAATCCAGCGATCTTTGTTGTTTACACTTAAAATGGTGTTTTAGAACTCACAAACAGAAATGGGAGGAATGTCTATGAGAAAGAAAAATCAAAACAGCAGAGGTAATTTCAAGATACAATGGGCGGCCTTATTTCTGGAAGAATGAGGCCGCCTCTTTTTTATAATTCGACAAAAACCAACAATATTTTCAGAACAACACTGCACTAAGATAACTGGCAGGCCCGCCGTTTGCTTGTAACGGCATTGGCGGGCTCGTGTGCAAAGTGTGGTCCAGATGGCAGGGAGCCAGAAGTGCATGATGGAAAGATGGATCATGCACATAAAGAGGTTCGTCCATCTGCTTACATTTCGACACACAGCTTACTTTACAATACGGTTCTTCCGCCGCCCTTTTCACGGGAGTAGGCGGGAACATCGCAAATCGAGCGATAAGCCTCCTCCTGCGGGCGCCGGAAGTCATGACGGACTTCTTTATGTGTATCACTCGGCCGGCAGCTCACCTTTGCGGTGTGCGGCCGGCCGCATTTCTTTATATGGCAAGGCAAGACGCCCGTTAGTTCGGTGCCGGTCTCCGCCAAAGGTTCAAGAATTCCCTTAAAATTCTTGAACTATTTGGAGGATAAGGCCATGTGGCAACGAAATAATGGACGAGCAGAGGAAGAACTGCAAATAAAGTTTACAGGTTACTTAATCCAGGCAGTCAGGCGAACCCAGCGGGATTATCTGAAGGCCCTTTATGCGTACAGCAATCAGGAGACCTTGACGGATACGATCTTTGCTGTGAGCCAAACGCTGGAGCAGGAAGTGATGGAGCGGCTGCCCCTCTGGGAGAAAATCGAGAGCAGTGCGCTCCTGTATGCCTTGAAACAGCTGGACGAGCGGGAACGGTATGTGTTCCTGGCCCGCGTGCTGGACAAGCGCCCATTCGATGTGATCGGTATGCAGCTGGGATTGTCGTATAAGGGCGCGGCCGCGGTGTATTACCGGGCCATTCGGAAGTTGAAGAAGAGCATCGAGGGGGTGAACGGATATGACATTTGAACAGATGCTGCGGCGAGCCAAGGGCGGTGACCAAGAGGCCATCACGAGCATTTTGCTCATGTACCGGCCCCTGCTGCTCAAGTACGCCGTGATTAACGGCAGACTGGACGAGGATCTGTACCAGGAGCTGTGCATCACGCTGATGCGGGCGATTGAGCTGTTCCGGATTTAAGTCTATGAGAAAGGCCCTGAGATTGCCGTCTCAGGGTCTTTCCCGTGGGCTTAAAGTCCTTGCGATCCGCGCTCAAAACCAGTAAGATTCGCATTGAGCCGGCCTATTGGCAACCGGGCCTTCCCTGTGTTATACTAAAATCAGCAAGGAGGTGAAGGCGCTATGAGTCCATTGGTGAAGAAACGAATTGCAGCAGTCAAGACGGCCGATGCGATCAATGCCATTGAGGGCGCGCCGATTTCCAGCTATGCACGGTCGCTGTCTGCAAGCTGGGCCCGCGGCGAGCTGACGGGCGAGCAGATGAAGCAGGCATTGCTGGCACATCATCGCCGGATCGCGGAGCAGGAGCGCCAGAGCCGTGTCTGACCCGTACCTGTATGAAGATGTGCCTGTCTTGAAAAATAAGCTGGACATCAAAAATGAGAAAACACTGGACCGCATCGAGGCCGAGCAATCCAGAGCCAATATGATGCTGTTATATGAACAAGGCTTTCAGGACTTTTCTCCAAATGGCCTGCGGGAGATCCACCTGACCCTGTTTGGTGATATTTACGAATGGGCCGGCCAGTACCGCGTTATCAATATTGAAAAACGGGAAAAGCTGCTGGCAGGCCGAAGCGTTTGGTACAGCAACGATGACAGGATAGAAGAAGATCTCAACGAGGCTTTTGGACGGCTGGGAAATACTCGCTGGGATGGCATCAGCCGGGAAGAATTTGTCCATCAGCTTACCAGACTCTTTCCGGCGATCTGGCAGGTGCACCCTTTCCGGGAGGGCAATACCCGGACAGTTGTAATGATGATGACCTTTTTTGTGGAGCATCATGGATACTTTATGGATCAGGAATTGATGGCTGCCAGTGCCGGCTATGTCCGCGACTCTTTTGTGATGGCCTCTCTGGATCAGTTTTCAGAATTTGAGCATTTGGAGCGCATATTGCTGGACGCTATTTGTGATGAGCCGATTGATTACAGCGAGGAAAGCCTGGAGGGACCTGCCGAAATACCAGAGAAATACCGCAAATATCAGAAGGAGCCCTATGTGCCGGAACCTCATTACCGGCGTGAGGAATAAAAGAAGCGCACAGCGGAAGAAATCCGTTGTGCGCTTACTTCATTTTGGTGAGGTGCCTGGGGTGATGAATTTGTAACCGTGTCCCCGCACCGTTTCGATGATACCGGCCCCCAGCTTGCGGCGGAGCTTATAGACCATGCTGGAGATCCCGGTCCAGCTGGCGTCAAAGGAGTCCGAGGCGACGGCTTCATAAATCTGCCTGGCGGAGAACACCTGCCCTGGCCGGCGGGCCAGCAGGAGCAGAATATCAAATTCCATTGGCGTTAAATCCACCGTCTGGCCGGCCTGCCACACCAGCCTGCGCTGCGGGTCGATTTGCAGAGAGCCCAAGAGCAGCGGTATGTCTGCGGAGGCGGCCACCGCGGAAAAGTCTGCGACAGAAGAAAGAGCCGATATTGCTTTGTTAAAAAGGGCTTCCTCATCGTCTCTAAACGACAGAATTATAAACTTCCCAAGTAGCTCACCTCCAGTCATTCAAGCTTTGCCCGCTTATTATCTTTTGGAATGTGCGGGACGAATCATCAACAGGACGATACCCACGGCAAACAATACGCACTGAACGATAAGAACTGCAGCCGGTATAGAGAAGGCAGGGTCTAAAGTCCCAAGCGTTAATGGATAATCGCTAAAGAACTGTCCATTCCAAATTTTCAAGGCGTCTGGCAATGGCAGGGCCATGCACACGAAGGGAACTAACATCCATACATAGACCAGCCAAGGTCGGATTTGGCCTAACAGCCAACCGCTCCCAAGCGCAAAGATCAGCGCCGGAACCAGTGTGATCAAAACCGGGAAAAGCAGTTGTCCCCAACTGTACCAGCTAAAATACTGTCCGTAAAAGAAAACGGTCTCCGCGATACATACCAAAGCCAGTAATCCGGTTCCGGTTAGGGCTGCGGAGCATCGGGCCAGAGCATATCGTCTCGGAGAAACTGGGGTGGCATCCGTAAGGATGTTTACCCGCTGCGCTTTACCGGATGTGAAGAATGTCAAAAAGAAGAGGGCTCCAATCCACAGAAGTGGAATCATGCGGCTCAGGTAATCCCCGAAACTCCAGGGAGAGAACGGGGCGGTGTGAGACACCCCTAAAATGGTCACGCTGTTCAGAACCTGCCACCCATAGAACAACAGGATCAGCAAAAGGCCAAAAAAGAATTTATTCCATAGCAGTCGTTTGCACTCATATTGAAATATCTTAATCAAGGTTCAAATCCTCCTCTGTCAGTCCGCAGGCATTCAAAAAATCCTGATAGGTCAGATAGGGGTACATGGGGTCCAGTTCTCGGTTGAACAGACTATTTAGAATTTGATCAAAAGCGTCTTCGCCGCCCACCAGCTGCTCTGCTTTCAAAATTTTCAGCGGCATCTCACAGTATTGCCGCACATAGGTCAAGTTGCCTGTGATCTCCAGCTGCTTGTCTTCCGGCAGATTCGCCAGGTAATCCGGATTGCGTACATAGAAGTCCAAATAGTAGTCATCCACCGCCTGCTGCCATTGGTCGATGTAATGTTCTTGTGCGTAGGCTTCCCCATATAGCTCTTTGACGATACGGTAGGTGGTATAGACGGTCAGACCCTCCGCCGACCAGGGACTGGTGGAATCCGAAGTATCAAACATATTGCCCAGACCCCACCATTGGTGGACAAGCTCATGGATCATCACTTCGCCGGCACCGCCACCTTTATCGGTATTTCCAAGGTTATCTGCAGTGAAGTCTGCTTCGTCAAGCAAGCTGGCCCCATTCGTAGCATAGCCGCCGCCAGTGACCCGGCTTTGGATGAGCTTGAGCGTTTCACCTGTCCCAAAGGACAAGGGGCCATAATGTTCCGTGCAGTAGTCCACCACAGATTTGACTGCCTCTACTGCACCCGCGGCTTCCATAACAGATTGATGTTTGCGGCCGTAGTAGAATTCAATGGTCATGCCGCCAGCCTCAATATTCTCACAAATATAATCACCGGCATAAAGGATGCCGCCCGTGCCATTGGTCTCATAACGCCAGGTTTTGGTACCGTTGTCGTGTTCTGCAATCACCTCTGCTTCGCTGGAGCCAAATGGAATCGCAGTCATGGACACAGGCAATGTAATTTCAATGGTGGCAGGGTATCCATTTTCGCCCGGCATAACATTCATCAGGCGCGGGGAAAGAGCCGAGTTCTCCAGACACAGGTATTCTGCGCTGATCTCTTTGCTGCCCTGCATCGTGGACATATTGCGGCTCTCCTGCGGAAAACCACTGTATTCCATGACCAGCTCCGCTTGTTCATCGGCGGGAAGGGTCACTTCCAACATGGCCTCATTGTACTCCTGGTACTCGTTTACCGAGAAGGGGACATCTGCACCGTTCACCTGCACATTGGAAATGGTATATCCGGGATTGATGCCAAAAGCCACATTTTGCTCCTGACCCGAAGTGTTCTGGAATTGATAGGATGCCGTGCCGGAAAGAGAACCTGTGGAAGTATTGGGGAACACTTGGGCGCTGCGTCCAGTGCAAACTACATTTTCTGCGTAGGGCACCTCATAAAAAGTCATCGCCATTTCGTCCGGATTGCTTTGGTCAACCAGCGGCTGTGCGGCATAGGCAGTGCCGGAGCAGACTAACAGGAGCAGGGCAATGGCTGGACGGTAGATCCGCCGTGTGCTTGCGGCCAGGGAACCAAGTACCCCCTTCCCATATTGCCGGATGCAGAGATAGGAAACCGTCCAGACCCCGGCCAAGGCCGCCAGCCAGGTCAGACGCATCCAGACAACCGAGCGAAAGATGCGGAAATTAGAGAAGTCATCCGACAAAGCCCAAACACAGGGATTGAGCCAGCAGAGCTGCCAATCATCCGCCCAGACGGTCAGGCTCAGAGCTGAAAAGGCAGCAAACAGCACCAGTGACAGGTCAACCCTCCGTGTAAACTGATAGGCGGCTGCAGCGGCCAGAATGGACAGCGGCAGGGCCAGCCCCATCAGAAGCAGATAGGCCAGGACATAATCCATGCCGTCAAATACTGAGCCAATGAGGCGCATACTGATGGGGAGCCAAACCAGCATCGTAAGGGCCACGGTCACGACCGCCACTGCCAGTAGAGCCAACAGGCGAACCAGGGCCATAGTCAGTGGAGATACTGCCGCGTCCATCAGAACATCCGCCCGGCTGCGGCTGACGCGATCCAGTTCAAATATTGTGAGCAGGCCAAACAGGATGCCGCCAACAACACCGCCTGCGATGGCAGGATTGGCAAGGTAGAGGGAGAGCATTGTAGTGGCCGTGGCCGGTTTGTAGAGGAAAAGGCCAGCTGCCGGGGAGATTACAGTCAGCAGAATCATAAGCCAGGTCAGCCGGTTTTGAAGCAGCCGTCCAAACTCCAGAGGGAAAAGCCGGATCGTCTTCATTGTGCCACCTCCCGGGAAATGAGATAGAGGTAAGCATCTTCAAGGGAGGGCTCATCCGCCTGCGCATAGGCCGGGAGTTTATCTGCGACTGCACGGCAGCGGATTCCCTGGCTGGTATTGACCCGGGCAGTAATATGCAGCTCCTTTTCCTGAACCTCGTCTTTCTCCCAAAAGACGCCCACATGGCCAGCAGCGGACTGGATCAACTGTTCCGGTGTTCCGGTGAACAGGATATTTCCGTGATTGATGACCACGATCTGGTCGCATACCGACTGCACATCTTCGATGATATGGGTGGAAAGCAGCACCAGCCGGTCTTCTGCAGTGTGGGAGAACAGATTGCGGAAGTGAATCCGCTCTTCCGGGTCTAAGCCCACCGTGGGCTCGTCAAAAATCAGGAAGGGTGGATTCCCCAGCAGAGCTTGCGCAATACCTACCCGCTGACGCTGGCCGCCGGAGAGGGTGCGGATTTTGGATTTTGCCTTTTCTTCCAAATTAACCGCTTGGATTGTCTTTTGAATTGCGGCTTTGGAATTTGAGATCCCCTTGAGCGCGGCCATGTAGTCGAGAAACTGTGTGACCGTCAGCTCATCGAACAAGCCAAAATCCTGCGGCAGATAGCCGAGTCTCGCCTTCAAAAGCCGGTCCGTTTTGGCAAGCGGCTGCCCATCCACCAGGATAGAGCCGCCGGTGGGCATGAGAGCGGCCACCAGGAGCTTCATCAGGGTGGATTTTCCGGCTCCATTCGGACCAAGCAGGCCGATGAGGCTTGGGGCTTTCAAATCTAAATTGAGATCTTTCAGTGCAATTTTCCCGTTTGGATAGGTCATGTTGACATTTTGAATGTTGATTTCCATGTTATCTGATTCCTTTCTTTATATTGGTAAGCAAGCACGATTGAAAACCGAGAAATCACTCCACAAATAAATTCCCTTTTTTCAACCGGAATACCACATCGGCCTGCTTTGCCAGCTCATTGGAGTGGGTGACGACCACGACGCACTTGTTCATCTTGTGGGCGCTCTCTTTGAGGATTTCTGTGATGTCCTGGGCGGTGTCCTCGTCCAGATTGCCGGTGGGCTCGTCCGCCAGGATCACCGGGGCCTCGCTTGCCAGGGCGCGGGCAATGGCCACACGCTGCTGCTGGCCGCCGGAGAGCTTCAGCACATTCCGCTTTGATTCTTCTTTTGTCAGCCCCAGCCGCTCCAAAATGGGCAGCGGCGGCAGCTTGGAGGTCAGCGACACGTTCTCCGCAGGAGTCAGGTAGTCGATCAGGTTGTACGCCTGAAAGATAAATGCGACATGGTTTTTCCGATGATCGGAAAGGCCCGTCTTAGCAATGTCCTGCCCATCGAAGTAAATCTGGCCGCTGCCAGGGCTGTCCAGACCGCCGATCAGGGAAAGCAGGGTGGTTTTGCCGCAACCGGAAGGCCCCAGGATGGCGTAGAGTTTGCCCTGTTCCATTTCGGCGTCAACGCCTTTTAAGACTTTCTTTTTATTATCGTAGGAATATCCCACTTGTTTGATTTCCATGATACTCATAGTGATTACCTCATTTCTGCCCAGTGCCTGGGCTGTCGATTCGCGTCCCTTACTACAGTGAGAGGGGCCGCTTTTTTGCTCGCGTTGTTCCTTTGGGGAAGATTTATTCCATCTGAGAAAGGATTTGTTTCGGTTTCAGCCGCATGGTGGAGATACTGGACACCAGCACCGCCGCCACCAGCAGGACGCCGCCCACGATGGCCACCAGCATAAAGTGCTCCGGCGTGACAATGACATTCTCCGCCGCCTTGCCGAACAGTGTACCCAGGGTGCCGGCCACCTGTTTGCTGGAGAGGTAGGCCAGCGGGAAGGCCACCACCGCGATCAGCAGGGTTTCCAGCACATATTGGAGAATTACCGCAGGCTTGGCGATACCAACCGCCAGTAAAATGCCGGTTTCCCGTTTCCGGCTGCGGATGGACATGGAGAGGATGAGGATAATCAAAACCATGCTCACAGCAGTAATGACAATAATGAGGGTAGTAATCAGAGTGCCGGTGTCAGAAAGGGCACTGGAAATATTCTGGTACACCTCGTCATTGGCGGTGATCTTGTAGTTGTTCCAGTTGATAGAGGAAATGCTCTGCACTTCCCGAATCACGTTCTCTAATTGGGCGGCATCCGTGACATAGTAGTAAGCCTCGGAAATGCCCTCGCCATCTTCGCCCCAGCCTTTGATCAAGCCCTCGGCTGCGTCCATGCTGCAAAAAACATAGCTGGAATAGGCGTAATAGGACGCATCATCATACATATTTACTTGGTCGTTCTTATCCGCCACCACATCGAAGATACCCACGATCTTCATATCCACTTCCGGGGTGTTATTCTCCGGGTAGTAAACGCCGGTCAAGGTATCTCCAACCTTCAGCCCGTTCCATTCCGCCAGCTCTCGGCTGATGATAATGCTACCCGTCATATCATCGGTGATGTGGGTGCCTTCCACCAGTTCAAACCGGCCCGACAGAAACAGCTCATGGTATTGGGAATTGTAAGAGCCGTAGTTGTAAAAGCTGTAATTCTCATGGGCCAGTTCTTCGCCCTTATCATTGAAGATACGGGGCAGGGTAATCAGGGTGGCGTCATACCCCGCAATGCCATCCACGGAGGCAATCTGCTGGATCATGTCCTCAGACATAAATTCTTGCGTGCTGTAATTGCCGTTCCAACCGCCGGTAGAGATGTCGCGCTCCACAGTAAAGCTGGCTCCGGTGGTTCCCCGGACTTCCTCGGCCTGTTCCTCCTGGGCGTCAGCAATCGCCAGCCCGGAAAGCACCAAAGTGGTAATGGCCAGGAGCAGGCAGAACACCAGCAGCGTCTTTTTCCATTTCCGTGCGCTATATAAAATCGCCCGTATTCCTAAATTCATATCGTCTGCACCTCCTTAACTCATCTGCGACAAGATACTCTTGGGCTTCATCTTCATAATGGGGTAGGCCGCCAGTGCGGTAGAGGCCACACACAGCACCATGCCGAAAGCCCACACCAGTGCGTAATCCTCGGCGGAAACAGCCACCTCGATCTCGGCAAGGCCCAAATCCTCGGTGGATTCTTCTTCCGCAGCGTCGCTTTCCCCGGTCAGGTCCACCGTTTCATAGGTTTCCGTTGTCACCTGGGAGAGCAGGCTGCTCCCGATCTGATGGGATATGGCTGTGCTGGTTCCAAAGGAGATCACCAGGGCTATGGCCGCCACAAGGATCACTTCCAGCAGGTATTGCAGCAGCACCGAGCCTTTGGAAATACCCATGGCCAGATAGACGCCGGTTTCATGGATTCGCCCACGGAGCCGCAGCGTCAGGAACAGGGCCAGCACCAGGAAACAGATCACCGATACCACCGCAATGGCGATAAAGACGATGTTCTGCAAGCCCTCCAGGGATTCCTTGGCGTTCTGATAGTCGTTGTCGTAGCGGGTCAGGGTGCAGTTCTCCCAATCCACGCCATCCAATTCTTGCACATCGGTCATAATGCGCTCCAGGTCGTCCGGGTCGTTCACATAGAAATCCCCGTACTGAACATTGGTGGTTCCTTCCGTGCCATAGAGCAGGAAAGAGGCGGTGGAGAGGTCGGTAAACACGATGTTGTCGTAAAGGTCATAGGACGGGGCCATGCCGATGGAATCCTGTTCCTCGGTGTTGGTGAAGATCCCGGCCACCGTCACGGGGATGGTCTTATCTTTGTCCTCCACATTCCCCAGCAGCATGGTGTCGCCCACCGCCAACCCATTGCGCTGGGCGAATTTCTCATGGATCAGCACCTGGCTGCCGGTTTCGGTGGTGATGGGGTTGCCCTCCACCATCTCAAATCCGCCATCGGTGAAATAGCTGTCCTCCTGGGAATTGGAGTTTGCCACTACCCGTCCGGCGTTCTCGTAGCCCTCCGGCACCTGGGCAGCGCCCTCGGTGTTGATCTCCAGAAGGTTCCCGTCTGCGTCAAAATAAGTAGCGTAGGTGTAGGAGCGCAGGGTGTACCTGCCGCTCAAGCCATCCATAGCAAGAATCTGGCTCACCGTATCCTCCGGGATGCCGTTTTCCAGCGTCTTGGCGTTGATGGTGAAATAGCCCAGCAGGGCTTTTTTGATATTGGCATTGGCTGTTTCCGTGGCCGATTGAATGGAAAGGCAGGTCAGCATTAACGTAGCCATGACCAGCAGAAACGCCAGCAATGTGAGGGTCTTGCCCTTTTTGCGGATGGAATACAGGCAGGCCCGTTTACACAGGTTCATGTCTGAGCCACCTCATTTCCTTTGCGTAAAACCAGTGGGTTCACTTGTGTGCCTCCTTTACAGTTGTTTGCCGGGAGCAGTAGGCACTTCCCGAAAGTATTCCCGTCTGCCGAGAACACCCTCATGGTACACTATGAAGGTGGAGTACAGATGGAGTTGAGATATTTTTTAGGTGGAGTTGGAGATAGAGCAAAAAAAGCCGAGGGGCTTTCTCAAGGAAAACCCCTCGGTTGAGTTGAAGAATAATATGCGTCTTCGTTACCACAGAAACGCTGTAAACTTCACGCCGTTTTCTGTATTGACCATATTGTAGACGATTTTGTGGTGGTCCAGAATGGTCTTGGTGATATACAGCCCCAGGCCGCTGCCGCCGCTGTTCCGGTTCCGAGATTTGTCCACCCGGTAGAAGGGAGTGAAGATACGCTCTAAATCTTCCTCGGCAATGTGAACGCCGGTATTCTCCACGGAAAACACCTCGTCCTTTTGGGTGACAGTAATCACCGCCCCCACCGGCGAATAGGCCACGGCATTTCCGATCACATTGGTGAACACCTTCTCTATGAGCCGCCGGTCCCCCTGGTAGTGGTATTCCGGCTGGATGTCCATGCGAAGCTCCATCTGCTTGTCCTCCATCCGGCCACGGAACTGCTGGCAGACTTTTCGCAGCATTTGGCTGATGTCCAGGTCGGTGCGCTCCAGGTGGAAATCGCTGCCGCCCATCCGAGCCGCCGACAAAATCTCCTTTACCAGTGCCTCCATGTCATTGGTGGTTTTCAAGCAGTGACGCAGGTAAGTATCGCGGTCTTTGTATTCGCCTACCTGATAGATCATGCCCTCCAGTTGCCCCTTGATGATGGCGATGGGAGTTTTCAGTTCATGGGATACGGCGGTGAAGAATTCCACACGCTGCTTTTCCTGCTCGCGTTCCCGCTCGATGTCCTTTTGTAACTTCCAGTTTGCTGCCTTCAAACTGTCCATCGCGTCGCTCAACCGCTGGGACATCTCATTCAGGCTGGCGGCCAGAACACCGATCTCATCCTTTCGGTTGACTTCGCACTTCCAGGTCATATCCAAGGTGGTCATCCGCTTTGCCACATTGCTGATGCTGACCAGCGGCTTGGAATAGTACCGGGAGCAAATCATCGCCCCAAGGACGGACACCACCAGAATGATTCCCACAATGAGGGGGAGGAGCTGCAGAAGAATACCATAGGACTGCGATACTGCTATCAAAGCGATATTGGCATACAGTTGATACGCCTGCCCGCCATCCTGAAAAGCAGAAGAGCAGCTCATAGAGGGAGTAGAATCAGTTGACGGCACGACATTTTCGGTACTTGCCAAATTGACCGAATTCACTGAAAATACAGATTCCCCAGCCCCATCAGTAACCGTGACAGAAGCGTTGTTTTTTAAGGCAAATTCCAGGATTGAATTTGTACTTGACTCCCAGCCATTTTGCTCGATGATCTCGACCAGTTCGTAGAAATCTGCTGTGACCTGGCTTTGCAGTTCGGCATGGTAATTTCTCGGCAAAAAGAACATGACCAACCCATAAATAAGGACGCAGCTCACGATTAGCAGCGCAAGCATACTGAGAAAAGTCTTAATTTGAATACTTTCACTGATTTTCTTTTTCAATCTTATATCCCACCCCTCTGATGGTTTCAATATAGTCAACACCCAGTTTTTTACGGATGTTCTTGATATGTGTGTTAATTATTTTTTCATCGCCCACATAATCGTAGTCCCATATCCTGTCCAGGAGGTTATCGCGTGTAAAGACCCGCCCCTGATTTTCCAGTAAAAATTTCAGTATTTCAAATTCCCGGGTCGTGAGGGACACAGGCGACCCATTTACCTGGACAGAAAAACTATCCACATCCAAAACAAGTGCTTTATAGCGGATGACCGAAGGTTCCGACGCGGCCGGTTCTGTGCGGCGCAATACCGCTTCAATGTGTTTCATTACCACCGGCATAGAAAAAGGCTTGGTAATATAGTCGTCGGCCAGGGCATCAAAGCCCTTCAACTGGCTGTCATCATCATCCAGGGCGGTGAGCATGATGATGGGAGTTCGGCTTTCTTTCCGCAAGATCTCGCATACGGTAAAGCCATTCATCTTAGGAAGCATCAGATCCAGCAGAACCAGGTCAGGATTTTTTTCGTGAAACTTGTTGACTCCTTCCAGACCGTCCCCAGCTACAAACACGGTATAGCCGGCGTCTTCCAAAAAGGCTCGGATTATATTGCGAATGGATTCTTCATCCTCGATTACTAAAATTTTTTTTGGCATTATGACACCTCCAAGAGTAGTGTAACATAGAAAGGTGGAGTTGAGGTGGAGAGAAGTTATTTTTTACAAAAACGCGCAACGGACTTCAAATTTCCGTTGCGCGTTCCTGATATTATTTGGCTGTATTCTTGATGCAAAATTTGTAACCGTGGCCCCGGACGGTTTCGATGATACCGGAGCCCAGCTTGCGGCGGAGCTTATAGACCATGCTGGAGATCCCCGTCCAGCTGGCATCAAAGGAGTCTGCTGCAACGGCCTCATAGATTTGGCGGGCAGTGAACACCTGCCCTGGCCGGCGGACCAACAGGAGCAGAATATCAAATTCCATCGGCGTCAGATCCACTGTCTGGCCGGACTGCCAGACCAGCCTGCGCTGCGGGTCGATTTGTAGATTTCCAGACAATAAAGTAAAAGCAGTGTTTTCTTGAACCTCAATATGTTCTGCCCGAAATGCCCGCACGAGCCGCTGGAGCAAAGCATCTTGTGCCTTTGTTGGATTCGTTATTCGAATAATGATGGTCTTTTCCATCCTGACGCCTCCTTATGAGCCGTCGTGATGTAATCAGGCATGGGAAATGGGCTGCTGAACGACGGCTTTTTTTCTTTTGCCGTCGTCCGGCAGGTAAAACTAATTATTTTACTTTCCTGTTCAGCCCTTTCAGAATAAACAGTGCCAGAACCGCACAGGCCAGCAGAACGATGATACCAATGAAAACCTGAACCATATTTGCATCGTAATAGCCGGAGATATTGAAAACGGCTGTCATGGGATATACCGTCTTTAGCTGTCTGGACATACTTGCGAACAGTCCGGCGAACGAATAAATTTCAGCAAATACCAGCGCCAGCCAGTAACCTTTTTTCATCCGGGCCACCAAAGCGATAATCGGAGAAATGGCAAAGAACACGCCGATCCCGTCCAGAAGATATGTTTTCAGGTTTCCCAAAACAAGACCAATGGAAAGAACTTCAAAGTGCAAAACGGCCTCAACGAGAAAGGTAATCGCAAAAAGCAGAAGATAGATTAAGACGCTGAACACCAGAGCAAGCATCATTTTGGAGAGTGTCAGCTTCACTTCATCCACGGGAATGAGCCGCAGGGATTTCAGGGTGTCCTCCTGTTCCTCCCGGCAGATCATATAGCTTCCCAGCAGGGCAATGACCGCAGGCAGTACATAAAAAGTGGCAAGGGATTGGGCCGCTGTCATAAACCATCCGGCACCGTCAATATAGCGTCTTTCATAAAATGTGAACTGCCCCTGTGCAAAGACAATCAACGCCACCATGACCGTTGCAAAACCAGCAATCCACAATATTTTGGAACGGCGGAGTTTCCGGCGCTCCGCCCAAAGTAAAAGCTCCATTTCAAATGCACCTCACTTTCTCTTTTTCAAAGCAGCCCCAGCCAGCAGGACAGAAGCAACGCCCCACACACCTATGCAGAGGAACGCCCCCGGAATGTTGAGGGGCTGGGTAATTACGACACCCGGAATATCCCGCATGACAATGGCGGTCATACTGGACAGTGGATGCAGGTACATATTCACCATTAAGAGGATAAAGCCGAGGAACGTATAAACCAGTGTCAGACAGACGGGAAGTATATAGCCTTTTTGCGCTGCGGCAACCGCCAGTACCGGCAGCATGGCAAAGGCGGTCAGCAGAGAGATTTCCATACACTTCCGCAGAAGATAAAGGACGCTCCCGCTGTCAAAGGCAATATAGCCGGACAGGACGCCAGTAAGGATGGACGCGGCTGCGGTAATCAGCATGAAGCAGACCGAGTACACCAGCACCACAGCAAATTTACTGAAAAAGTACGCCATCTTATTGACTGGCACGATCCAGAGCTGTTTGAGCATATCATATTGGTTTTCGTTATACATCAGCATGGTACACAGCATCCCCAGCACCACCGGCAGGATAATCCACGGGGTATAGCTGAACGCCGTCCACTTGTAAAACTCGATGGGTTCCACGCCGGTTCCCTTAACACTTGCGAAGTAGAACACGGCGGCCAGCGGCATAAACAGAGCTGCCAGCAGCATGAGCCAGATAAACTTTCTCCGGCGCAGCTTTAGAAATTCAACCTGTATCAGTTTAAGCAATGCCCTCTCCCCCCGTAATCTGCTTGAAATAGTCCTCAAGGGTATCATTGCAGATTTGGGAGCTGATAACAGCCACATCCTGCACCACAAGGGCCTTGTTGATTGCCGCCATATCCAGTGCGGTGTCATATAGCCGCAGGTTATGTTCGTCCTGCACCGCATAATCCGTCACATGGAACTGCCGTTCCAAAATCAGAGAGGCTTTGGGGACATCCGACACCTGAAGCTGGATGTATTTCCGATTTTTCTTTTCCAAATCCTCCATGCTGCTTTCTTCCAGCAGTACGCCGTGGTCGATGATGCCAATATCATCCGCCAGAAGTGCGATTTCAGAAAGGATGTGGCTGGAAATCAGGATGGTTTTGCCGCGTTCCACGCTTAAATCTTTGATAAAATTCCGCACTTCGGCAATCCCGATGGGGTCAAGCCCGTTGGTCGGTTCATCCAAAATCAAAAGCTCTGGGTCGTGCAGGATGGCGTTGGCAATACCGAGGCGCTGCTTCATACCGAGAGAATACTTGCTGAACAGCTTTTTGTCCCGGTAAGGAAGCCCCACGACTTCCAGTGCGTTCTTGACGGCGTTGGGCCGGGGCGTCCCGCGCAGCTTCGCAAAGATTTCAAGGTTTTCTGTGCCGGTCAGGTTCGGGTAAAAGCCGGGAGTTTCGATGATGGCCCCAATGCGGGGATAAATACGCTTCTCATGGCCTTTGATGTTCTGACCGAACACATCCACTTCGCCGGAAGTGATCGGCGTAAGGCCCAAAATCATTTTCATAATGGTGGTTTTACCGGCCCCATTTCGACCCAAAAGCCCGTAAATCCGGCCCGGCTTCACATGAATATCCACAGAGCTGACGGCGGTTTGCTCGCCGTAAATCTTCGTCAGCTTTTTGGTTTCAATCACAAAGTCACTCATAAAGATGCCTCTCTTTCTTATTCTGCTTCATTTTTCCAAATGACATAGTTGTAAAGGCTGCCATCCGGGGAATAGTTGATGAACACTTTGAAATCGCCCTTTTCACAGGGAATGACAAATTCAACACGGATTTGGTCGGAGTGTTCCGGCACATAACAGGACACCTCCGGGGAAGCGTCCTCCGGCAGTCCGCCCAGCTTATCGGCTTCTTCCTCCCATGTTTCCTGTATCGCCTCCGCAGAAGTGTTGTCCTGTACGCCCTGCGGCAGCGCATTGAAGAAAGTTTCAAAATCTCCATCCATCATCTGGTTAAAGTATTCGGTTGCTTCCTCTGTAATGGCCTGCTGGTCGGGGGCCTCGCTGGAAGATGGGGCGGCCTGCTGGCAGGCGCAAAGTGAAAAAGTGAACAGAACACAGAGGAATAAACTAATCAATCGTTTCATAGGTCTTTCCTTTCAGTAAGATTGCTTTTTTAGAGCCACGACGGATGCGGCGGCAAATGCGGCACCAATCAGGAGCAGCGAACCGGCACAAACAAGCGGCGAAGTATTGGGTAAAACGCCTTGCATTAGGCTTTCTACCATAGCTGCGGCTGCTTCGGAAATATGGGGATAAATCCCCATCACGCTTGCCAGCGGGTGTATTCCCGTAAGGTAAGCCGGGGCAATGACTACGGGAACCAGATAAAGCAGCGTCATGCCAATAGGCAGGATATATCCTTTTGACAGCGTGGCAAGAAACACAATCGGAAGCATGGCTATGGGGATCAGAAGCCCGCCCGTCAGATACAAAAGGCCAGCATCCATCAGTGTTTGGGCGTTCAGGTCGGAAAATCCCCCGGCAATCAGCCCGCCGACAACACATAAAAGAAAGGTAATCAGGCACAGTCCCACGGACATCAGGATCACCACAGCGACTTTTGAAAAGTATAGCTGCGCTTTTGTGATAGGAATGATGAGCAGTTCTTTCAGCGTGTCGTTCTTGTGTTCGTCAAAAAATAAGGTTGTGGCGAACATTCCCAGCACAATCGGCAGGAACAGGCTGGACAGGTTCTTAAACGCCAAAGTGTAGAGGTCGCCAAAGCTATCCATGTAGGGGCTGCTCCTTGCAATGCTGCAAGCCCGCTCAATCGCAAATGCTCCAAACAGCAGCGTCAGAGCCAGAATACACCAGACAATCTTATTTCGCTTCCATTTCTGGATTTCAGTTGCAATGATCGTCATGCGGTTTCCTCCTTTCATGGTTCCCATTATAAAGGCCAAACCTTGCCATAACCTTGCCGAGAAAAAATTTTTTCAAAAAAAGCTCTGCGATTTCACAGAGCTTTCGGAAGTATGATGGTAAATGTTGTTCCAGCTTCAAGGATACTGTCTGCCGTGATGGTTCCTTTATGGACGCTTACCAGTTCCTTAGCAATGGAGAGGCCCAGCCCGTTCCCTTTGGCAGATCGGGAGTGGTCGCATTGATACATCCGCTCAAAGATATGGGGGAGATCAGCGGCGGAAATCCCTTTCCCGTTATCAGCCACTATGATTTTTGCCTGCTGCTCCGTTTCGGTCACGGTCAGGGTCACTTGTCTTGCGCCGCTGTGCGTCAGGATATTTTGCAGCAGGTTATTGAGAATACGGGTGTAGGCGGTAGGGTCAACCCTCGTCATGTATTCTGTTTCGGGTATCTCAATTTCATAGGTGAGATTGTGACTTTCCAGCAGCGGCACCCAGTCGGCCATGATGTCGCGGGAAAGCTCGTTCAGGTCGCAGACTTCAAAATGAAAAATCTGCTCCCCGGCATCCAGCTTCACCCATTCAAACAGGGCGGTCACAAAGTCTTTCAGGTGGTGGGCTTTTTCCATAGCTACCCGAATATATTCTTCCTGCTCGGCCCCTGTCACCATCTTGCTTTCCACGGCTTCCAAATAGCCCACCAGAGAGGCAAGCGGCGTTTTCACATCATGGGAAAGGCTTGTCATAAGCCGTTTATAAGCCTGCTCGGATTGCTTCTGCTGTATCAGTCGGGATTGGCTGCTCATAGCAATCTCGTTGATGTCATAGCAGATTTGTTTCGTCAGATCGCTTTCCCGCGCCAGTACACGGCGGTTCAAGTTCCCGTTCTTTATATCTGCCAGAGCGTCTTTGATAAGGGAAAGCTGGCCCCGGACGCGGTGAAGTTTTGCCAAAAGGTAACCGATTACCAGTAGGGCAATCAATAGGGCCAGCAGCAGATAAAGATTTAACTCCATGCTCATGCCTCCTTATTGAACCGATACCCCACACCCCGGACGGTTTGGATATAAAACGGCTGTTCTGGATTTGGCTCAATCTTCTTCCGTAGTTTACTGATAAAGGCCATGATATTGTTATCGTCAAAGTCGTATTCTTCCGTCCATACCTGCGTGTAAAGTTGCTTTTTTGTAAATACCCGTCCCTTATTGGACGCCAAAACCAGAAGCAAATCAAATTCCTTGCCGGTCAGCTCTACCGGGATATTTTGGACAGTCACTGTCCGATTGACTTTATCAATCACCATATCTTTCAGAAGCATGGTGGCGGCCTCGTTCCCGGTCACGGGATTTAGGGTGGTGTAGCGCCGGATTAGGGAATTGACGCGGGCCATCAGTTCGTTAATGCTGAAAGGTTTTGTCAGGTAATCGTCCGCCCCCAGCCGCAGGCCGGAAACTTTATCTTCCTCGTCGCTTTTGGCGGTCAGCATCAGCACCGGCACATTATTTTTTTCCCGGATTTTCTGCAATACCTGAAAGCCGTCCATACCCGGCATCATCACATCCAGAATAATCAGGCAACAGGTGTTTTTGTTTTCTCCCAGCAGACGTAAGCCCTCTAAACCGCCATGCGCCACCACCGCAGACAAGTTTTCCTGTTCCACGCATTTCTTCATCAAGGCACAAAGTTCCTTATCATCGTCTATAATCAAAACACTATTCATGTTTCAAAGCCCTCCCTTGCTTTGTCCTGCCGTCCACCGGCTTTTTAGCGTCTTTGGGAATTAACCATAGTGTTGCCATTTTCACAGCGCCGGGGATGCGGTCTGCCGCGCAGTAATAATTTATTTGACGGGCAGATACGCCCCATTTTTCACTTGCTTCTTTGATCGTCATATAGTCCATAGCTGCACCTCCGACATATCCATTATATTTCTTTGTGCCGAAGAATACAAGGGATTGTAAAGGTGTCTATAATAACAGCCGCAGGCTGGGAAAGTCCCAACCTGCGGCCTCGCTGCGGCAAAATTACTCTGCCGCAATTTCCCATTCTTTCAAGTTGAACTCACTCAGCGGATAAATTTCCGAGGCAGACGCCTCAAAGCCAAGCGTAATATCCCCACTGCTGTTGACGCCCTCCAGGACGCGCTCGATAGCGCCGCCATCATGGCGCAGCAGCATTCCGACTTGAATTTCTGCACCATGCTTGTCGTAGTATCTCAGCCGCATTACTTACCTCCAACAGCCGCCTTATCGTAATAGTGAACATAGACATTGTAATCCCGGAACCGGGTGATCATCCGAATCCAAATATACAAGTGATCTGTTTCGGAATAGAGGTTGAACTCCGTCGCCTCACTGGTGGCCTGCGCGTACCTGCAGAACCGCCGCATAGTATTCAGCGTTTTGAATGCAGGCAGCTTGAACAGGGCATTCTGGAAATCGTCGATCTCCTTCACCAGCTCCGGCGATGTCGTTTTCCCAGGTCCATCGTGCCAGGTTGTCCACCACCGATGGCCGTCATAATCCGAGCGGGAGTAGGCGATCTCACTGACAGGCCGGCCAGTGAACTGCATGGGCGGTGTATCGGTGTGTTGGAATATTTCCTCAAAGGTGCAGTAGGTTTTCAGATAGCAGACACGCTCTTTTGCGGGTACCGGGAGTCTGCCGCGCTTCACTACATCCCATTCTGCGAGGGGCAAAGGAGCATGGGCGGCATCCCGAAGGGCCTCATCCATGCCGCAGGCTTCACAGATCTGCACATCCGCATAGCGGCTGAGGGCATTGACCATCAGGTGGGCTGCCAGAGGGGCGCCGCACCGCAGGCATTGAGGCGGCTCTGCGGCGTCGCCATTTGCGTACAGCTTTTTGTCCTTACGCCAGGCAGTTTCTAACAAATCCTTGGGATATAATTTGATCTTCATGTTTTAGCACTCCTTCTTCTGGATTTCTTTTTTGCCGCCCTCTGGCGGATCTCGGTTGTTTCTTTGAATGTCTGAGCAAGGGACGGGTCATGCCTTGCGTCACTTTTCCTGCGGCGTTCTTCAGACCAGGGCATATAAACAGGTAATTCGTCCTGGTACAGAGCCAGCAGGTCAGACGCCATATCTTCCCGGCGGCGATACAGACTGCTCCGCGCAATATTGGAGTCACAGTCTGTGATGGTAGTTCGCAGCATGATCCCGCGCTGCTCAAAGGTAAAGCGCCGGTGATGTGCCGGATCTTCGGCCTCGATCCGCAGCGGGGGCGTGTCATTGGAATTTTGCAGCCTGCGCCACCCGCTGTAATCTGTGTAGCAGAAATCTGGAATGTGGTTTGCCAGCCGCCGAAGCGCCTGATAGAGCCGCTCATATTGCCGGCCAAGTTCTCCCTTCAAGCGCCGTTCATAGTAGGTATAGCCGTCTGGGTCCAGCTTTTTCAGCTTTTTGGCATTGAAGAGGTATTCCACATATTCCACGCCGTCCTCCATCTGGACTTGGCCGGTGCGTTCCCCCAGGCCATTGCGCTTGATCCAGGCATAAAAGCGTTTGCCGGTGGACTTGGTATTGATAAATCCACAATCCTTGGGACACAGGCCGCCCAGATTGACCGTGAGGCTGTCCCAGAAGACCAACTGGCCGAAGCTTTCCTGATAGAGTTTGATGGCGAGATTGCCCTCCGGATAGGTGGCAATCTTGATGGTCAGGGCATATTCCGTTCCTTTCATGTTAAATGGTATTGGTTTCATGATTTCCCCCGGAACGAAGACCAGCAGGCCGCAAAGCGCAGCCTGCCGGTTCTCGTGATAAGCCTGCCAGTAAGGGCAGTGTGTAGGGGCGTCCAAAACACCCCGTTTTCTTTGAACTCTAAACTGATTTTGGGCGTTGCTTACCGGCCCCTTGATGCAATCATCAGGCCGCATCCACAGTGCTTTCAAACAGACGACGCAGTTCGGCGGCCAGCTCCGTGCGGTTCCGGCACGATATGCGATTTACTGTGCCGCAGTTGCCGCCGTTCTGGTTCATTTTGCCGACAGTGATGCTCAGGTCCCTGCCGTCCTGTGTGATCCAGAGGCGGCGGCTCAGTGCGGGATCTTCCGCCACGATCCACAGCGGCCGCTGGCGTGTCATGTAAGACTGCGTGGGAGACCGCCATCCGCTGTAATCAGAAAAGCGGAACCCCGGGACATCCATCCTGCGCTTTGCCAATGCGGCATAGACTTCTTTGTACTTCATGCACTGCACCTCCCCGCTGCGAGAGGGCCGCCGTCAGAAGCATCATCTGTCAGGCCGAGTTTCCAGCACAAGGCAAGAACCTCGGAATCAGAAACACGATAGAGCCGCCGCTTGGCGTACTTGGGACGAAAACAGAAAGTGCCATTATTGAACAGGAACTTCCCGTCCCTATTGCCGTAGGTACAGCTGTGACCCGCCAACAGATATTTCATCGGCTTCGCATCTTTTTCGATTTTCTCATGGTCGTACCAGATGCTGTGCTGGACAGCAACATCCAGATTACGGTTTTTCCGGCAACTGTGTTCCAGAAATTGCAGCAGCCGCCAGCAGACCTCGGCACGCTTTTCCACAGTATGCTTTTCGTTGAAACTCAATGTAAAGTAGGAATAATCCCGTCCGGACAGGCCATAGCCGTGGAGCGTATTGCTGAAATCATTGCACCAGAAGAAGAGATCCCACTGACAGCTACCAAAAGGTGCCGGCTCGGTATCCTCATACTGATAGCAGACAAAATTTTGGGCAATGGCATCCATAATGGGCTTCATAATCGAATTGCGAGCTTCAGCGGCCATGAGTACGGCTTGGCCCACATCAGACACTGTATGCGCACGGCGGTTGGCTTCTTTCTGTTCTTCCGTATAGACGAATTGAAAGCGCACGGAATGAACATCGTACATAGCGTAGCCTCGTTCGACCCAGTTCGGGCCTGAAGGCGCAATATAAGATTTGTCATGCCATAGATTCATTTGTCTCTCTCCCTTACAATCATAATTAGAATTCTCTCCACCCGGTTGTTTTTCCGGTCTTGTTGTGCCGTGCCATGATCAGGCGGGTAGTCGGTGCTGAGGGCTGTACCACCAATTCCCCTTGCTTGTAGGCAGCTTGGGCTGTTTCCAGCGCATGAGAAAGGTCATAAGTCTCCACGGGAAACTCCTGAACGATCTGTTCTTCAATCGTTACGGTGTATTTCCTCAGCATTGGGTGAGACGGTTTTTTCTTCATATTCTACTCCTTTATAAAGAAAGGGACCGGCAGACCATAGCGGTACGGTTTGCCGATCCCTTTGTAGTAATGCCCTCTGCCCATTTGGAAGAGCATTTGGCAGGCGCAGGAAAGCTAAGACTGTGAAGCCCCCAAATCCTCGGATTTGAGCACACGGCCCTGTTTCTCCCGCAGTTGGGCAATATGTGCCTTCCATTCCTTTCGGGCCTGTTCTGCGCGCTGCAGTTCCACGACCTGTTGCTCCGGTGTGAGAGCGGAAAACTCACATTCCCGTTTGTCCGCCTCTAAATCACGGATGACCTTCCGCACAATGGAGAGCGCCATTTCAGAGATGGTGGGAGGATGGTCCTCTATCACTTCTCTGCCACGGCGGAACAGATCTAAATAGGCATGATACTGTGCCTCAGTGATGAACTCCCAGCCGTAAGCATCCTGAATTTCCGCCTCGCTGTGGTACTGCATGGCGGCTTCAAAGTCAGCTTGCCTTGCGGCGGCCTCTTTATCGATTCGCCGCTGCAGCTTGGCGGATATACGCTCCAGCTCTTTGAGAACCAGGGAGCAGGCCTCCGCCTCCTGCAAATAGCCGTGAGCCTCGTTGCTCAAGTATTTTTGCGACCGCTTCATGCCGCTTCCTCAGACGGCGCAGGCACCTCGAAAATGATCTGCACAGGGATCAGTTCGCCGGGGCGGATATTTTCTGCGAGCTGCCATTCCCCGTTCCGCAAGACCTGTGAAGTGACATCATTATAGATCTCCGGGAGAATGTGGTAGTCCTTCATACACTCCGTAGGAACATACAGACAGAAAAGCGGCAGGCTGAATACATACAGGCTCTGCAAAACTACTTCACGAAGCTGCTTTGCCAGTGCCGCGATCTCCTCCATGTCCTGCCGCTCAAAGGCGGCTTCGGAGATCTTTTTCAGGTACGGAGTATCTTTGATTGCCTCGTTTATATATTTTATGGCATTGTCACCGTAGTGGCTCTTGACGCGGATACCACCGAGGGAAATGTACTGGGTGTATGCGGTGGCGGTCTTGCAGATGTTATCTTTCAGTTCTTTGAATGGCTTTGCGTATTTCGCTTTCAGATCTTCCATCGAAACGACCTCCAGGTTGCGCCGGAGCGTATCCAGATGGAATTCCAGGTCTTCACGCAGTTTCTTTTCTTTTTCGTCCATGTAGTGAAACCTCCGTTCTATTATGATTTATGTGTCACAGCGTCCGCAGGGGCTCTGTTCTGCGGATTGCTGCCGCAACTCTTTCAGCAGAGTGCGTGCCACATCGGACACCGCCTGCTGGTAAGCCTCACCGTAGGCGCAGCTGTGTTCCAGCTGGTTGGAGATCCGCTGCGGCAAATCGGGAGAGCGCAGCAGTGTTTCTTTCTGCGCGTCAGAGAGCTCTTGAAAATCGTCATGGTTCTCAATATGTTCCCTGAAATCATCCCGCAGGCATTCCGCGCGGTACAATTCTGCCATACTGCGGTAAAATGCAGGGGAAAGAGGCAGTGCCCGCTGTTCCAGCGCAATCGAAAAATGGTTCTCACAGTATTCGCCGTCCAGATAGCACTCATAGCTGCTGTCAGACTGTTCTTCGATGAATTGGCTGCTTTCTTTCCAGCGCGGAATGCTTCCAACCAGAAATTCTTCCCGAAGGTCATTGTGAAATTGATGTAGGGCATCGGTACGCTCCGTGAAGATCGCTTCATAGGAACCATACTCCCCATCGGTAGCCCAGTGGACGACGACTACATAGAGCGCCCCTGTGGGATATACCTGGGCAGGATGTTCAAGGGGAGCAATCATTTCAAGCCCCATAATAACCATGTCCAGGCCCAGATCCTCGATGTGTTTCTGTTCGTGGTAAAGCTGTGAAAAGGTCTGCTCCAGCGCAAGACGGTCCGCAGAGAGCACCGGCGCTTCAAACGCGCAGTAGATGTCCGGCGTGTCGTTGTCAGTCTCCCGGTCATCCTCGGTGCGGATTTCAAGGATATTTCCGAAGAGCCCTGCATAATCGCTCGCTTCATTGGCAACGATGCGCCCGCCGACTTTGTAGCAGACGCCCTCATGCCAAAATTCTTCTCCAGGCTTATTGTAAATCATATCATTCTCTCCTTTGATGCGCGGGTCCAGAGCAGCGGCCTGAACCCGCCCATAGATTGCTGTCACCCGCGTCGGAAGTGGCGGCACCGCTCATGCACATAGCGATGCATGGCAGCAAAAGTGCGGTACGCCTGCAGCCTGCCAGCTTGAGGGTCAGGCCGCCAGCGGAATCGGCTGGAAGTGCCGCCTTTGGGGGCTTTTTTAATCATCATCGTCTTCTTCCCAAGGGAAGTCTGTGTCATCTGCATCAGCGTCCTTTCCTGAAATCAAGCGTTTGGCATCCGGTTCATAATTGCTGTGGGGAATGGGGCCGCTTATCGGGCTGGAGCCTGAACGGTTTCCTAAAATGGTGAATGTGTTCCAGCGCCCACAATGGGGGCAGGCAATCTGGCCCATATAACTACGGTCAATCTGCTCCTGGGTAACAGCTCCAGGTTCAGGGCAGCATTCCATGCGCACAAAGACAATGTTCGCCGCGTCCCAAACCTCTGGGCGGTATCTTTTGTTGAAGGGCAAGTATCCGACCCACTGGGGATTATCAAAGATCCGGCTCGTATGGAGCTGCAGGGCTTCTTTGCGTATTTCAGCAGCGGAGTCTCCGGTGAAATTGTGTTCCGTACACCACTGAATCAGTTGTTTCAGCAGATCTGTTTCCCCGGCTCGCTCAATGATGGCCTCTGCCAACTGGCACCAGTCATGCTCTTCGATCTCTCCCAGTTTTGTTTTTGCGCCGCGCCACGGAAAATACTTTTTATCCCGGCCGGCGCCGGTGCTGTTGCAATGGAACACCCCATATTGCCAGCGGATGTCCTCAAATGTAATGGTAGAGAGATCTCTGCCGCCGGGCAGTTTATAATCCCCATGTTTCATATCCGCCGGTCCTCAGTCAGCGCCGTAGACGACGGTAATTCTCCGCTCAAAACCGAGGGGAATACTGCGATCCATAGCCGCAGTGGGATCGGCTGGTGGTCTATTTCCCGCAACGCTTCGTCCATCCAGCACTTTTCGCAGATATAAACATGAGCATATCGGCTCAATGAGTTCAGGAAAAAGTACCCGCCGGTATAGAGTTCATGAAGGCCGCACCTGGGGCAGAGGGTCTGCTGCTCCGATTCCTGAAGAGGTAAAAGGCGCTCAAGGAATTTTTTGATTTCATCTTCGGAAATGTTCATGCCATGTCCTCCTTTGACTGCCCTACTCACACCAGTTCGGCCGGCGCCGGTATAAGGTCAGGCCATTGATGTGGTGGCTCTCTTTGTCATTGGTGACCCGGATGAATCCCTTTTTATAGGCCACCACTTTGACTTCCTCGTTCATTTCAAGGCAAAACACCCATTCTCCATTCATTTTTCTGAGTTCCTGCGTTGTAAGAGGAAGTTCAGCAGCATTATTGCCTTCAGGCCACGCGAGTCCGGCCATCAGCATCTGCATCGCAGTCCGGTAGCCGGATTCAAATGCCTGCTCAGTAACGGCGCTGTGCTGCTCCCCAACAGCGAGCTGATATGCCTCAAACGCTTTCACAGCTGCCGGAGACTGCTGCAGGACATCCCGCAGGGCCGCTTCGGCTGCGGAAACCGCCTGATTCAGTTCCTTCTGTCTGCTGCTCTGCTTCTTGAACACACTCGGCTCATAGTCGCCGTAGTAGAGATCATGCAGAAAATTGGGATCAGGGGCGATACCCTGTGGTGAGGCCGTTTCCGTGTGGGCAAGGCCGTCGGCAATGCGTTCCAGAGCCTTGATGAGATGGGGTAGCTGGGCGTCAAAAAAGCGTCGGCCGTATGTTGTTTCGTGGAAATTCAAAGATTGGCACCTCCTTGTCAATGAAAAGCCCGCCGGAGGCATAAGAGCTGCGGCGGCTGTTGATTCAGGCCCCGATGGGGCGTTCTTTCTGATAGATACTGGAAATCAGTCAAAGCAATCGTGCTGCATAGCTTTTTCACAGGCCAGAGCCAGGCCATCCAGCAGCTGCGGAACAGACTCCATATACTGGGCCGTAATACCTAAAGCATCAAGCGTTTCCTGCACATCGCCGGTATAACTGTACTCATGGTTCTCCAACTCCTGGAGGAACATATCACAGATAAAACCTTGCCCGGTTTTGTCGCCAGCAATGGCATCTTCCAGCTCTTTTCGGTGTCGGGTGAACATTTCATTCAGTTTTGCGACATCGCTTTTACGGCAGTAGCCGCCTCCAAAAATGCTGCATACCTGGCGGGTGTCCGAGGAGGACAGGCCCAGCTTGCGCATTCCTTCAGCAAACTGCTGTTTATTAAAAGCGAAGAACATGGGAAACGCATTTACTTCCGCCTGCTGGCGGTTGCGCATCTCCTGGTATTGATTGGTACTCATGCGGCGCTCCTTTCTTCCGGTGCGACTGCTGCCAAAGGAATTACCCGCCATTCCTCTGGCCGGCGTTGGTTTTGGCAGACCTTTTCTAAAATTTCATATTTTCCGCGGATAGCGTACTGCACCCAGCATCGGCATGGACGGCCGCCGCTTCCCTGGGCTGAAAAGTGTTCCAGTGCGTACAGCATAGGCGCCGCCTCAGTCCAGAAGCGCAAGCTGACGAAGATCATGCAGCAGGCTGCGGTTGTTCTGTTCATACTGGGGCAGGAACGGCTGATCCAGGTCGAAGTTGTAGTAGTGATAGAACAGGATCTTAAACACAGATGCTCGGCGCAGTTCCTCTGGTATGCGGCGCATCAGCTTGCCGATTTCCGGGATGGCCCGGTACTGCTGCTTCAGGAATTCCTTATCTTCCCGGGGAAAGTTGCGGTACAGCCAGTCTTTGACAAGTACCTTCCCGCCGTTGAAGTGATACTGCTGGTTATCATCAAAACAGAGGCAGTATTCAAAATCCCGGCCGCGCTCACCGGGCCCCGCCGAAAATGGGTAAAGGCGGCAGGTTCGAGGACGGGCGGTATAGATACTGCACTGGTTGCTCTGCAGAAAAACACAGGATGTTTCTGCTCCAACCGTTTTGAGTGTGTAAATGGGATACCCTTCATCGGTGAGCGGTGTGGGCTCACAGTATTGGAGAAGCACATCATCCGTACTGCTGACACCGCAATGCTGCTCTCGAAGGTGTTTTGCCATCCGGTAGGCGTCCAGGCTTTCCACCATGACACAGCCCTCGATATGGCGGCAGCAATGGCCGCATTGGCTGCACTGGTATGTGACAAACTCCTTGGCGCTTACGGAAACAGCAAGGGTTTTGGATTGTTCCATACATTCCTCCATAAAAAAGGCCGCGGCAGACAAGTGCGCCTGCCACGGCCGGGACCTATGGGGCATTACCCCTTATTGTTTTGACTTCTCTACGCGCACGCGGCCAGAACCGTCGGGAGCGGGCTGGCGGCCGCCAGCGGGAAAGGATCCATCGAAAGGAAGTAGTTGGAGTTGAGCGTTTCGAAATGCACCAGATCCCCGGACTGCTGATGGATCGCCACAACGGGCGAGGTCCGGTAGTCGGAGCCGTTGGCACGCAGGAAGGCGCAGTGGCCGAGAACCAGCGGGCACAAAAGCATTCCGTGCATTACAATGGATTTTTTCGATTTCGTCATAATATTCAGCCTCCATTCAGTTTTGTTGTTTGCCTGCCAGGGACGACAGGCATTTACTCATAGCACAACTCCAGAAACACCGTGCGGACCTCTTCCAGAAGTTCCTTGATGCGTTTCATGGGGAGTTTTTCGTGGCTGGCTATCTCACGGATGCCGTAGCCGCAGCCCTTCATGCGGACGATATTCATTTGCTGCCTGGAAACACGGCCAGCCAGGTCATGGAGCAGCTGCTTCATCTCAAATTCCTGCATCAGATCATCCTGCGCCGGCAGCAGTTCCTCCAGGGGCACGCCGTCCGGGTACAGGCCGATATGAATGCTGAGGATTTCAGCGTTGCGCTTGCGGCGAGCCTGCGAGCGAAAGTGATCATAGACACACAGACGCATTCTGTGGCGGGCAATCGCTGCGAATGAATAGCGTTGTGCCGATTCATCTGAAAAATAATCCTGCACAGCCTTCAGGTAGGGAAAAATGACCACATCATAAAATTCGTCATCTGGCAGATGGTTGTCATTTAAAAATTTGTAGACCAGGCCGTGATGTTCAGCGGCAAACTCCTGTTGCTCCTTTGTTAACGGTACTTCACATAACATATATATTTCCTCCAGTCTAAAGCAAAAAAGGGATACCCCCGGCGTGAGCCGAAGGTATCCCTTGATGACATGTCATGCGGCTGAGGCCGCAACAAAACTCATTACGCAGGCAGCTTCTCGTAGTTGCCGTTGATCTCACCGACCACATAGCTCCCATCGGGGCTGTCGGGCGCCGTAGCGGACTCCGGGATCACATAGTCGCAGTCGTTGGTACGCTGCTCCTCGTTGATCAGGGCCCGCTGGATGTTGATGGCCTTGATCTGCTCCTTAAAGCCATTGGCATAGGCGCGGATCTGAGCCAGTTCCTCGCCCTGGAAGTCGCGCACAAGGCGGAAGGTGGCAACGCTGTAGTCGTTGCTGCCATTGTTCTCCTTCTTGAGCCCAATCTGGATCAGGCTGCCATAGGTGGCGCGCCGGCGGTAGACAAAGGCCCGGTTCAGGAACTCCTTGAACGGCTTGATGCTGGTAGGCGGCAGAGAAATCAGCAGAGGCATATACTCGCCGCTACGCAGCAGGTAGATGTCCCGCATATTCTTGCAGGCCTTGCCGCGGCCGCCGTCTCTGGCCGAACCGTATGCGTTCATCGGGCAGGTGGCGCAGGCACCGCCCGGTTCCCCGATGCCGGTCTTGCCGTCCACAGAAGAGCAGAGAGGCTTGGTGTCCTCGTCATACTCGCTGCCTTCCGGCCACAGGGTATAGGCAGAATGATTGTAGAGAATGACTCCTTCCAGGGTCCGGGCATAATCCGGATTGTCGGGGTCTTCCGTGGGGATCTCGAACTGCAGGGCGCCGCCGGCGGGAATTTTCACCCGCTGGAAACTCATCATCTGCAGGCCGTCCGCATCCTCCGCGATCTCATCGCTGCTGAAATCACCCTCCACCATCGCAGGGAGCAGGAAAGTGTTCCGCTCAGGAGTGTTCATCATAGAAGTGTTCTGTTCGTACATAGTTCGTTCCTCCTTAAAATTGGATGGTTGGCAGCCACTCAGGCGGCCAGCTGGTTGATACGGCTCCACTGCCTTGCCGGCATGGAGAGAATGTTGTAACCGATGCCCTCCAGTGCAGTCGCCCGGTCATAGTCCGGGACATCCTGGCTGTGGCGGGTCACCGCATTGGATAAACCATAGAGCGTCAGGTCGTTGCCCTCGATCAGCCGCTGCAGCACACCGGAGCTTTCCTCATCAGTGATGTGGAAGTCCCTGCTGACCAGCTTGACAATGCCGGGGACATCGGTGGTATTCATGCGAGCCTCCTTGGCCTCCCGCATCATGTTGACTACACGGGTAAAGCGCACCTCGTCTACCACGGCCCGCACCGTGTCCTGGATCTTCATGGCAAAGGCTTTGTCGTCTGCCTCCAGCGTCTTTTCCGAATACAGCTGATAGTTCTCCGAAGCCTCGTTGACGCGGCCCACATGGTTGCGGCGCGTCTGGGCATCATTTACGACCATTCCGTTACTGCATACCAGCCGGTAGACCAGCGGCTGGATGTTCACCGAACCGAGTCCCACCTCGCTGTTGCTGATGATGATGCCGGACTGAACGATGTCGCCCGGTACGACCTCGGCCTCCAGGCGGGTGTTGACTACCTTGATATACATGCGGCTTTCCGTGAGCTGGCAGCTCTCAAAGTGCATTCCCTCCATATCCTGAAGGACGGGAAGGACGATACTCGCAATATCAAGGTTGTCAATGCGCCGGTAGCGGTTGCTTAAAAATGCCCGTGCCGTACCCTCAATGGTGCGGATCATACGGACAGAGGGCTCCCGCTGGAACCAGGCGTTCACATTCTGCGCCAGCAGCTGGGGATATTCCTCCATCATCTTGTCATAGTAGGCCGCCGGGATCTTCAGGTGTGTGCCGATCTGCCGGTGGGCAATGGAATTAACCTCCAGCGGTTCAAGCGCCGGGACACCGGACTGGTCATAGGCGTTGAGGTACAGCTTCGAGTCAAAAGGCTCCAGACGAAGGCTGCGGGTGTCCAGCATATAGTCGGCTTTCAAATCAGCCTGGCGCTGGATCTCCTTTGCCATGTCTACAAGACTGATCCCTGATTTCATTGTGATTTCACTCCCCTCTCTGGGTGATGGCGGTCACCAGGAGACCTGGATGCCCTGCGCCGTGGTTTCAGCCGACAGGCCCTTGCTTTCAAACACTTCCACCAAGCGGGGCCAATAGACCTTCGCGGGAAAGTTCGCAAGATGTTCCTGCGGCACCAGTTCATCGTCCTGCTGGATGCAGATGTCGCCGTTTTCCCGCAGCGTGAGCTTGCTGTGCCCACGGGAATTCAGGTCGGCGATCAGCGTTTCCATGACTTCGCGCCCACAGTTTTCGTACCAGATGCGCGGATCAATGGGCTGCTTGTTGGGCGGGATATTGGCTTCATCGCCCTGTTCTGTGCCAGCCTTGGACAGAGGCACGATTTTGAGCAGGTCACACTGAATGGTCGCGTCCTGCCCGAATGTGATGTCTGCATGGTCGAATCCATCTACATTGTGAAGCCGGATGCGCCCAGTGCCATTGGTGCGGATCAGCTCTGCCGGCCGCTTCTCACACCACTCAAAGCAGGCGTCAGAATACGACGAGCGCAGATAGGCCAGAATCCGGTGGTTGGCATAGCGGAGCAGCAGGTCGTCTGAAACAGGTTCCTCCAGTTCCGGGACCTGGAATGTGCTCTGGGCAATGCCTTCAGCGTGCAGCCGGCGTTCTCTCTGCTGGCGCTGCCGGCGGCGTTTGGCTTGCTGCATATACGGGAGCAGGAGGATCAGAACGACCCAAAGCCCCCAAAGGGTGAATACCCCAATCAGCAGCCACGCCTGCCACGGCCCGCGCACCAGAGCCATGATGGCGATGACAGCACCGATCAAGATGGTGATGCTGCCGCTCAAAAGTCCCTTGTCATTACTCATATTTTTACCGTCCTTCCTTTAGATTTTTGCCTGAAAACAAAAAAAGAGGGACCGCACCAAGCTTCAGATCATTCTGAAAACTTGATACGGTCCCTCTGGAGTGCCGGCTTTTATTCCGGCAGGGGTTCGCGGTCGCCATCCATCACCTCGGGAGGTGACGGAACAGGCGCCGCGCCGTCAGGGTCATGCTGTCCACTTTCGGATTTTGCTTTGGAGGACTGCCCGGGGAGAAATCCAAAGTCCGTCAGCCATATTTTCAGCTGCTTGACTGTGGTTCCGTCCTTTTGGCGAACATCCACCAGCTTTTGCGATCCGGTGAGCCAGATCATGCTTCCCTTTTTGACCTTGAGCCGCATGAGCCGGGTAACATCGTCACCGCGGGCCCATACCTGGTAGTAGTCCGGCGGGGTGTTGCCGGAACGCTCCATCAGGTCGAAACAGACATATTGCTGTTTTGACTGGCCCTCTTTCGGGACAAGCTCGTGCATGACTCGGCCAAATACAACGATTTGTGCCATAACACTTCCTTTCTTCGCCTCTGGCGTTAATATCTATATATAAAAAGTGCCAGCAGATACCAGCCCCGAAAGGGCGCGGCAATACCACTGACACTTGATACAGCATACAACCTTGACTGCGTGTGCAATGCAGATTTTTAATCTGCGGTACAGAAGCTAAGTCTGTATCCCACAAGGGGAAACGCACAAAAATCAATTACAGGATAAGTGTAGCACTATATCTTGTGTTTGTCAAGCAGTATTATACTATATATAGATATTTAAGCGAGGCAAATCACAATATATGGTTCATGTCGCGGTAGTAATCATCCAGCAGATAGAATTTGAGTGCTCGGGCTGCCGGCGTCCCGTAGCCGAATATCAGACGATAGAGATTGCCTGTCCCATCCACGCCGAAGGGACCGAGCCAGTGGGAGATGGTGTTGCCGTCGAGATACCAGAGCTGAATATCCCGGTAATCATCTTCGCTGACAAGACCGGAAGAAGCCAGACGATAAGCGTCTTCCTCGTCGATCATGGGGTGGGAGAGAAAATGGCGGTAGAGCTCCTCCGACAGCCCAAGGGCCTGCTGGTAGGTCAGGGGATTGGGGTGGTCCAGCCACCAGCGGGTAATGTCTTCAAAGGTACGCAGACGCGGTTTGAGATTGAGGGCCCGGAAACGCCGGATGAAATCTTTGATTTCTTCCGGGGCGGCCGGCGGCGGGAGCGGAATCTCACGCACTTCGTCATCCAAAAAGCTGAAAGCAAGCTGCTCGCCGGTTTCATCCTCCAGCAAGAGCGAGGTGCGGGACAGCGGTGAGACCAGGAAATGCTCCATTGCAAAGGTGTCGTCCAGAAAACGCTGGATTTTGTATTGCTCAATGGTGTGGGGCTTATACATTGGGATGGACCTCCTTTTAAGTATTCCGCCTATTAAATAGGAAAAAGAAATCAATTTTCTGCAAGATCATTTGCTTTTTTATAAGACTGTCAAAAATAGAGGGATACGGCACTGAAGCTATGACTTTGGTGCCGTATCCCTATTTCTTACTCATGGGGTGTTTGCTCCATATCTTCAGCACAGGAGGCTGCGTCCTCCAGCGCCTCGTATCCAAGAAAACTATTGGTGGAGAGGGCAGCGTCCAGATAGTCGTTTCCGACGGCAGGCCGGCTCCCTTTTTGAAAATAAAAGCGGTAGCGGGCACCGATCTGGAACTTGGCAGTTTTGCTCAACAGCAAGGTGCGCTCCGCACCCTGTTCATCAATCAGTTGGATCTTGCGGTAACGACGCAGCATAGGGGTGCTGACGCCGGCGCAGATCCCTTCCACCACTTCGTACCGGCCCCGGGCAGCGGTGCGCCACAGGCTGCTGCCCAGCACCAGAGAAGCGGCAAAAATAAGTCCACCCAGCACCAAAAGGATGCGGTCTGCGGTGACAGTGAAGATCACAAAGCTGACTGCTATGCTGGCGATCCCGGCCAGGAATGTCAGCAGGATCTTGCGCCGCAGGACAAAGGGAAATTGGCTCCATTGGTTTTTCATGTACTGATCCTTTCAAAAATGATTTGCTGGCGCAGATACAGGTTGGCAACGGCCAGCGTTACCGCCTGGCTGCTCCGGCTGTTCTTCATCAGGCTGGCGATGTTCTGGCAGGTGGTCTCGCTGTCGCCGTACACCTTCTCCATCAGGACCCGCTCGCTGGGGAGGGAGAAGATATCCTGCTCCACACATTTGATGATCTCCGCAGTGGAAAGCAGGGCCTGCCGGGAAAGCCGCATGACGCGGGATTCATAGTCGGTCCGGCGGTCTTTGCGAAACAGCTTCAGCGCCTGCCCGACTGAAACCCGACGGCTGAATACCAGCTTCATAAACGATACGCCGCGCACCAGGGCAGAGCCGCTGGTGGGGATGATGCCCAGGGAACTCAATAGATCATACAGCGCATCGTATTCGGTCTCCCCGCAGCCGGAAACCAGCAGGCCGCGGGTAAGCAGACGGTTCACACAGGCGTCCCAGGGCCGGCTGACAGCACCGCCCATAGACGAGGCCAGCCTATCACACTGAAAAGAAATGTCCTCCCACTTGGAGATCCGCCAATTCAGGGCAGTCCAGACGACCAGCTCCTGCATATCCACCATGTAGGGCTGACCGCCAAGGCGGATGACCGGGCAGGACCGGCCGCATCCATTGGTTTCCCGCTCCAGACGGCCGATTGCAGTATATAAGGTTTTCTGTTCCATTGATCAATGCCTCCTTTTATATATCCTTTACTGCGGGAAGGCCGTGGTTTTCAACAAATTCAAAGCAGGCTTGCCAGAAAGCGGGGGTCGCTGCGCAGTTTGGCGACCGAGCGCGAGATCCATGCACCCACATGGGAGGGCGGAACCTGGTAGAGTTCCGCAATATCCGTGACCCGCATTCCCTGGAGTTTGAGCGCCAGGGCTTCAATTCCAAGCCGGGCCACACCGTCATAATCCTGCTTGCTGGCCTCCAGAAGCGACAGCGTTTCCATCAGGGACACCTGGGCGTCAAAAGCATCGGACTGCGGCTCCAGGGCTTCGCCGTCGGCGGCCAGCTCCCCATGTTCCCCAATAATGAGCCTGCTGAACATCTTGCCCCTGTTGCAAATCTTCCGGCAATAGGACAGAAGCCCGTTTTTTACGACCGTTTTGGCGTAAGTGGCAAACTGCGCCCGCCCATCGTCCTCATAGGTGGCTACGGCTTTGCAGAGCCAGACGCACCCCTCCTGGAACAGATCGCTGTATTCCAGGCCGCAGATAGTCGGATTCACATGGATATAGTCGCAGATCACCCAATGCACCACCGGCAGGTTTTGAGCAACGAGTTCCTGCTGCTGTTTCGTCAGACTGGTCATGTACTCACCTCCCGTCAGGCTGCCGCCTGTCCGGCGGCGGGAGGAGCTGAGGCCTGCCTGCAGAGGCGGACGACCTCATCGCACATCCATTCGGAAAACTGACCGATATGGGCCTGCCGTTCATCCAGCCCAAGCTTTGCCTGCAGCCAGATGTAGACCTCCCATTTTTCCATGTGCCGGCTTTGCCGCAGCTGCTCCAATGCCCGGTGCGCCAAGATACGCTTGTGCCGGAGATCTCCATTTGCCAGAGTCCCCATGGGCCGGTGTGTCCTGTCATGGGCACTTACATAGGCGTCGCAGGCAGGCCAACGGTCGCAGAGATAGAGAAATTTTCCCTGGGAGCGGCGGTTCAAACCATAAACCACGCTGGCCGGGCGGAGAGAGGCATTGGCATGGCAATAAGGACATTTGATCTGTTTTTGCTTCATCATAAAATCATCACCTCCAAAAGACGCGCCAAAGGCGGCGCGATGGCGTCTTTCTGTGCAAAAAATCAGCTGTTCTGGCTGCAGCTGGGGTCCAGGCAAAGCTGCCTGAGCGTACATGAGGAAGGGTCCGGCGCATGCCATTCGACATATTTGGAAAAAGCGGCGTCAAAAGAGCGGCGCGACAGGATGGCGCTGCACTCGGCGGCTTCTACTTCTTCGCCGGTCAGCTCATGGATGGTCTCCGCAGGCAGAAGCATGACCTGCCCGCACTCATCCACTGTCAGCAGGAATCCGGAACAGGGCTTCTCCCGGCCATACATACAGGCATCGCAGCCACAGCTGACAAAGATGGCATTGCGCCAGTTCCCACGGACGGCCCGCAGAAAGGAATAAAATTTGCAGGATGTTTTCATCCTCTACCTCCAATAGTCGTTTTTTGAGAAAATAAAAAAGCGGGGACCAGCTGTGGATGTCCACAAGCTGATCCCCGCTGACGGCATTTAAGCGAACAAGCCCTTAGTTGGCCGCGCCAAACAGGCCCTCGATCTCCTGCGTGATCCGGGGGATGACCGTATCGTTGAAGATGAGGGTCAGGGCCGCCAGCAGCAGGGCGCCCAGCACAACGGCGATGATGATTTTGACCGCATCAGAGATGTAGAAATCGCCGCGCTGGTTGGAGAGCGCCATACGGGCCCGAAGCGCGAGGCCGTTCGCTTTGCTGCGGATGCAGCTGGTAAACTTCTTCATGGAAATACCTCCTGTAAATGTGATATTGGATTTTGGTATGGTTATGGCCGGTCAGGACCGGCGGATAGGCTTGAGCAGGCTGTTTTTGTTGGAGCGGGGCCTGTCCGGATATGCTTTCGGCTTCTGGCGCAAAAGCCATCGGAACCTGCGCCGCCGCCCATCTTCGCCGTCAGGCGGAATATACTTTTTCTTCGACATGGATTTCTCCTGTTCAGACGGTAGGTTCAGGGCCGGCCTGGGAGCAGGCCGGCCCTGGGGAAATGGATGGAAGGCAGCCGGCATAGCGGCTGCTATGGGAACCCACTGCGGTACAAAACATCACCTCCATCGTAGATTCGCCCCGGGTGGGAGCGGGTATATGAAAAGCCCACACCAGAGGCGTGGGCGGATACCTGTCAGCCGAAGAAAGCGCCCAGGGAACTCATGACCTCGGTGCAGAGGACCACCAGATAGATGATCATAATGCAAATGAGCATCATCATGGAGTAACGCTGGATCTTCTTGGGGCGCTTGGCTGCTTCTTTTTTCAAATTGTTCTGTTCGATCTGCCTCATGTCAAAGCAGATCATCTTGAAGTACATCCGCTGGTCATCGCCGCGCAGCACGCCGATCAGGCCGCGGATCACATCGGACAGCATGGGGCTGCCAATGCGGGTCTCAAAATGGATCAGGGCATTTTCATAGTTGCCGGTTTTCATATCGGCAATGGTCTGGTCCAGTTCCGCGCCGAAGTCCTTGCCCGCTACCCGGCGGTAAGAGGTCAGGATCTTCAGCACATCCCGGTCGTTCTCCAGGTTCTGCCCAATGGTCAGTGCAAACCGGGGGATCTCGCTTTCAATGAGCTTACGGCGCTTCTTAACAAAATCAAAGACGCTGTAATAAGTTGAGAACCATAGCGCCACCGCAAGACCGATCAGCACGGGAACCATCAGCGGCACCAGAAACACCATCAGGATAGAGCAGAGGCCGACAGCGCCTGCTGTGACCCAAGCCCGGGCCGTGTAGATCTCCGGCGTCAGTTCCAGGCCGGCAATATCCAGCGCCCGCTGCAGCTTGTTCCGCTTGAGCTTATCCAGCTTCAGATACGGGGCGATCAGTCCGGCGATTTTAGTGATGTAGACATCCAGCAGTTTCTCGGCCTTTACGCCCTGCTGCTTACGGGCCAGCATCATCATGCGGGAGGTCTTCTTTGTGGGAATATCCACAAAGGCGCAGGTCAGGTTGTAGGTGGCAAAACCAAAGAAGATGATCGCCACAAGTGCCAAAAGGGTCATGCGCCGTCACCTCCGTATTCAATGGGCTTGCTCAGCTTCATGATCTGCGTCAGGGCGAAGAGAATGATGGCCGTGCAGATCGCCAAGGCAATTTTACCGGGTGTGGTGAAGATGAGCGTATGGAACCAGTCTTCATTGAGGAAGTAAAGCAGCGGCACATTGGCGATCACCAGGAACATCATCGTGATGGCCTCACGGCGCGGCCCCTGCATCATGGCCTCCAGTTCAGACTGCACCACACGCACATCACTGAACTTCTGTGCAATGGTGGGCAGCGTGTTTTTCATGGAGCGGTCAGACTGGCACTGAATGAGGATGTTGCACCACTCATGAAATACCCGGTTGGGGACCTTCATCTTCAGCGAGTTGATGGCGCTGGTCAGGTTGGCATTGATCAGTTCCGCCTCGTACACAAATGCCTCGAAGTTGGCCTTCACCGGCTCATTGATGTAGGGCAGGTTTTCCTTGACCGCCCGGATCAGGTCCTCCGTGCGAAGGTAGGAGGTGGTGATGATAGAGATAGCGGTCTCCAGTTCCTCATTCAGATGCTTCTTGTAGCTGGCGGCTGTGCTTCGCAGATACCAGATGGGGGCCAGTGAAAAGCCAATGCCCAGGATCGGCACCATATACACATTGTTGATGAGCAGCGCCAGCACAGCGCCCACCGCAAACAGGATCAGCGACAGCCGCTTGACCGCCTCATAGCGGTCGAAGCGGCCGGTGCCTTTCAAAATCTGCTTCAGCTCATAGTCCTGGTTGAAGAAGCCCTTGGCGGGCGTACCCATCAGGACATTGAGTTCGTCAGACAGAGTAGCTGCCTTGCGCTGGGAGCGGAACAGGGCGTCGATGAAATCACCTGGCCGCACGCCAAACAGAGCCAGGAGGCCCGCGCTGATCAGCGCAAAGCAAATTATGTAGATCCACTGCAACCTTTAATCCACCTCCTTCGGGGCGTCCATGAACTCCGCCAGCTCTTTATTGGAGATGCCGTTGTCAAGGAGCCGTTTTTTCAAAGTATCAGAGATCAGGCCCACCTTCCTGTGATGGCCCACCACATGTATCTCTCCCTTTTCGTCGGTCACATTGTCCTCTACTTCAAACTTGTAGAGCGTGTGGGAAATGAGCTGCCCGTCCCGATAATCCTCACCCTCCAAAATCTCCATGATCTTACGGGAACGGTCCTCCAGCTGCTTGGTAAACACCACGATGGGATAGGCCTCCACCATGATCTCCATGAGTACGGCGTCATCCATGCTGTATTTGCGCTTGGCAAGGGTCATCATCCTGCGGTAAGTGCTGTTGCAGGAGTTGGAGTGGATGGTGGTACAGACGGTATGGCCGGTGCGGGAGCTTTCGGCCGCCGACAGGCTTTCCGCGGCGGACCGCATCTCGCCGACGCCGATGACATTGGGGTGTTTACGCAGCACCCGCTCCAAAAGGAAGTCCTGATTGATGTTCAGCGCCGGATTTTCGCTGGGCCGGGTCAGCAGGTGGATGACGGAGTTCAAGATATTCCCATTTTCATCCCGCTTGACCAGATCAAACTCGCGGCTACCTTCCTCAATGGTGATAAGGCGCTGGTTGTTGGGCACATTGGAGAGCAGCCATGCCATGATGGTGGTCTTGCCGGAGCCGGTGGAGCCCGCGATACACACGCTGACGCCATACCGGATGCAGGCCATCAGGAAGTGGAGCATCTCGGCGGTGGCGCTGCCGGAATCCAGCAGCTTCTGTTCGGAGACTGTCTGCTGGTTGACGATACGGATGGAGGCGTTGATGCCCACATCCGGGTCTACAATGGGCGTCTTATCCACAGAGATACGGATGTTTTTGTCCAGAAAGCCCACCACACTGGGCATGGTGTCGTCAATGACCATGCCGCAGGCATTGAGCATACGGCGCACCACATCAATGGCGTGCTGCGGGGAGGAAAACTTATCCGGGATCTTGATGCTGCGCCCGCCGGCCTCGATCACTTCGATGTCGTTGTAGGCGTTGATGTTGACTTCCTCAATGCCGGGCTTGTAGATCCACTTCTTGAGGAAGGAGTACCCGGCCATATCCTCATAGAGCTTTTCGCACAGTTCCTCGGTAGTCAGCCCTTCGATGGCGTATTTCCGCTTGACAATATACTGCACCATCAGCTCTTTGAGCAGTGTGGTGGCCCGCTCGGCGTTGCTTTCGCCGGCCTCGGCAATGGTGGAGGCGTGATTTTCAGCGAAATACCGCTGCACATCCTCCAGCACCTGGTCATAGGTCAGGTCCTGGTTGGCCGCCGGCGCGAAGAATATGTCGTTGAGATTATTCATCGGCGTCATCCTCCTCAAAATCATCCTCTTCGTCCGCGTCCTCTGCCGCCTGCTCGGCCAGCTCCATCTGCTCCAAAGCGTCCAGCACCTTGTTGAGCGAGGCGGTGTACTTGGGATTGCAGTATTTGATGGCCTGGAACATCCCGCCTTCGGTGGCGCAGCGGTCAATTTCCTTGCCGTAGGGCAGCAGCCCATCCCAACCGCCGATGATATAGCCCATCTCATCCAGAGCGTGGAAGGGGCGGGCCATGCCGGCAAAAGTTATGTGCCGGTCATAATGGAACCGGCCATCTACCAGCAGGGGCTGATGGGCTTTCAGATAGTTGACACCCTTTAAGTCGGGGGTAAGCAGGCGGATGACCAGATCACCGGACTCGATTGCTGCCGGAGTGAACACATTGGTCATGCTGGAACTGCAGTCCAGAATGACGAAATCCACCAGCCTGGCGGCGGCGTTGACCAGCTGGAGTACCATGGCGTATTTGATTTCCGGATAACTCAGCGGATTCTCACCGGCGGAATAACCCATCAGGCCGATGAAGGGATAGCTTTTGAGCACCGTGACATGGCTTGCCACCAGAGAGGTGTCGATCTCTACGCTGCTCAGGACCTGCCCCACCGAGGCATTGGTCTGAATGATCTGCTCCGGCAGCCAGACCGGGAGCATGGGGACGCTGATTTCCGCATTGATGATGATGGCTTTCCGCTTGTCGCGGGTCAGGGCTTTTGCCAGGATACAGGAAAACATGCTTTTCCCGCTCCCCGGACTGCCCCAGACGGTAATGACTTTTCCCATAGGAAGCTCCTTTCCCAAGGGCGGAATGCCCTTGACTTTTTGCAAAACAAATGTATAATATAAGATAGATTATCATAAAATAGATTATGATAAAGGAGGCGTTAACATGAAGTTTATCGGCAGACAACGAGAACTGGAGTCTCTTGAAAGGGAATACCAAAAAGACAGCAGCTTTGTTGTGATTTACGGCAGGCGGCGTGTAGGAAAAACAACACTAATTAAAGAATTTATCAAGAGTAAGCTGGCATTCTACTTTCTCGCAACGGAGGAAGTGGAATCACAAAGCATAAAACGGCTGTCTGGTGTTGTGTCCCGGGTAACACGGAATCCGTTGCTGCAGCGTGCAGCCTTTTCCGACTGGCTGGATTTGTTCCATATCATTGCGGAATTCCGGCCGGGGGAAAAGAAAGTCCTGGTTATTGATGAATTTCCCTATCTGGTTAAGTCCAATCCGGCGTTCCCGTCTATTCTGCAAAACGCATGGGACGAAGTTCTCAAGGACAGCAATGTGATGCTGATTCTTTGCGGCTCCTTGATTGGAATGATGCAAAAACACGCGCTGTCTTATGACAGCCCCCTGTATGGCCGCCGGACTGCACAGATCCGGTTGGCGCCTTTGCCGTTCCCGGATGTGTATGCCGCTCAGCATCTCTCTTTTGAGCGTGCGGTGGAGCAATATGCGATTACCGGCGGCGTACCCAAATATCTGGAGTTTTTCAACGATCAGGAAGGACTGCTGGAACAGGTGGAGTCTGCGGTTCTCTCGAAGAACGGTTTTCTGTATGAAGAACCAAACTTTCTGCTGAAAGATGAAGTGGTATCCGCTGTCAACTATTTTTCCATTATCCGCGTGATGGCGGATGGAAACCACAAGCTGGGGAAAATTGCGGGAGCTCTGGGGACAGAAACTTCCGCGCTGACGCCATATCTTTCCACGCTCAGCGACCTTGGCTTTGTCGTGAAGGAAACGCCGGTTACGGAGAAAAATCCGGAGAAGTCCCGTAAAGGCCTTTATTTCATCTCTGATAACTTTGTGCGTTTCTGGTTCCGGTATGTCTATCCATATAAAGGGGAACTGGAACTGGACAATACGCAGATTGTTCTGGATGAGATCCGAAAAGACTTCGTACAGAAGTTTGTGGCCTTCGCCTATGAAGATATCTGCAGATCCATTTTTGCAGACCTTTGCAGGGAAGGTGTCATTGACTTTGTTCCCTCGCGGATCGGAGCTTACTGGCTGAATGATTTGGACAGCGATACGGAAATTGATGTGATGGCGGTGGACCATCAAAACAAGCGATTCTTTGCAGGCGAGTGCAAATACCACAATAAGCCGGTGGATGCGCCTGTATTTTTTGCTCTCCGCGATAAGGTGCAGGCTTCTGGTGAAATCCAAAAGGTATGGAAAGGCTATCAGCCTATTTTTGGGATATTTTCTAAAAGCGGTTTTACCCAGCGTCTTGTTGACTTGGGCAAAGAAAATCCGCAGCTTTTCCTGATTAACGAGGATCATCTTTCTACCCAGCAGTGAGGAATCGGGCGGTGAATCTGTTCACCGCCCATTTTTATTCGCCGTCTTCCGGGATGCTGTCCGCAGGAGTTGTTTCCACACCGCCTTCCGTATTCTCGGTGCCCGCTTCGCCTGTGGACTCGCTATCTGCGGCGCCTTCAGCAGTTTCTCCGCCATCCTGGCTTTCAGCATTTTCTTCAACCAGTGTTTCGGGGAAGTAGATCTCCTGAAGCGTCTTGTCCTGCTCGGCCAGCAGTTCCTCGGCCAGCTGGTCGTTGTTGCGGGAGATCAGCGCCACATGGGCCACGCCGTCATTTTCCATCTCAGTAATGATACGGGCCTGCTCCGGGCTTGCCAGCACAGTGATGGTGGCAGACTGCTGCGGCTCTTCGTCCTCGGTAGGCTCCTTGGTGTTGTCCACATTGATACCGTCAGAGTCGGTGACCGACAGCACCTTGACAAAGCGCAGCTCCGGCACCTCTTCCGCCGTCTCCAAGAAGTGATAAATGCGGATGATGTCGCCCGGCTGCAGCTTATCCGACAGGCCGGAGGCCAGCGTTTTCACAGTCAGCGAGATGGCGACCTTGCCGGAGGGGATGTCGTTGAGCGCCACATCCGAGGAAACAGGGACGGTACTGACCTTGCTGGTAAGGATATAGTCGCCCTCTGCCAAATCAGCGGTAACATACAGTCCCTCCACATCCTCCATGCTGTGGGCCACATTGGAAGGGAGGTTGTACCCGCCCACTTCTACGACTTCGGCGTTGTCGCTGGTGATTGTTTCGCCTTTCAGCACCGGCTGGGTAATGCGGACAATCTCCGTCTTGCCGTTGGTCTGCCGGGCAATGGTGGGCAGTGCCACAAATGCGATGACCGCCGCCAGAACCAGGGACAGAATGCCGAAGATAAATCGGTTGTTGAGTTTCATAAGCATCTCTCCTGTCATAAAAATAGTTCAGCCAGCGTCGCCACAGAGCAGCCGCAGGCCAGAAAAGGTAAAAACGGGATCGCGGTGGGCTGTTTGTCCCGAAAGAGCCGCCGGAACAGCAGCACCACCGGCATGGCAAAGCCGGCGGCCACCAGGAATACCAGCGCCATGCCGGAGGGACCATAGACCAGGCCCAGCACCCCGCAGAATTTGATATCCCCGCCGCCCATGCCGCTGCCGCCGGTCGCCATAGCAGCGGCCAGCGGGATGCAGAAGCCAAGCAACGCGCCCATCAGCGCCTCGGTCACAACAGGCCAGATAAAAATGGGCATCCGGTCATACTCCAGAATGAAGTAGACCTGGATCAGCGGGGCCAGCGCGGCCAGGGGGATAAAAAAGACGAGCGCCCGGTCGGGCACCCGCCTGTATAGGATGTCGTAGACGGCAAAGCCCGTCACCACCAGAAAAACAGTGAGCAGGTATGCCATCCACACATTACTCTCGATTGGTGTACCAGTCATCATAGAGGCTCCCGTCAATGGAAACATAGTCATTCAGGTTGATACTCAGCATCCCGTCCGGCGTCCAGGTATCCCAGACCTGGGTGAAGACGGTGTAGTTCGTCGCATCCGGGAACCAGATGGGGGTAAAGTGCACTTCCCGGCTGTAAGTAGAGAACTCATTGGGCTGGAAGGTGAATTTGGCGCTCCGGCCGCTGGACACCCGCTGCAGCAGGCGGAGATAGGTTTCATACTGGAACTCCGGGAACACCGAAAAGGCCGTCTGCGGATGGGTGATGTGGCTGGTGGGCGCGTCGGTGGAGAGCGTGGCTGTCACATCTTGCTTGACGCCGTACCCGCTCTTCATGGACTTTCCGGAGGCTGTCGGTACGATATCGTCCGGCATCAGGGACATAACGCCGCTGATGGAGGCAGAATAGCCGGTGTACTCATATTCCCAATAGCCTTCATCGACCCAGTGCCCGCCGTCTTCCCCATGGTCGCACCAGACCCATACCGGCACCCAATAGCAGCTCCAGACGCCCCAGTTAGCGGTGAGCTTCTGCGTTTCGTTGGGCAGGGACGGTACCGTATAACCGGGGTTGGTATCAGTCGCCACCGGGTCAGGCGGAATATGCTCATTCAGGTCCACAATTTCCGCCACAAAGGTATCCTGGGCGGTATAGGCCCCGCTGACGGATACCGTGATGGTGACTGTCTGCGGTGTGGTGGGGGTATGCCACTTGACCCAGACCACCTGGCTGTCACCTGCGGGGATCACCACATCGTTGACTCGGTAGGTGGTGCCGAGGATGTGGAAGGTCACCGAAGCGGGATTATCCGGCGTCAGGTCGGTATCCGTCCGCAGGGTGACAGAGGTAATGACATCGGTATCTACCCGGTACTCCACATCGGGGGCTTCAATATCCCCCTCGGGCGGGGCTTCATCAAACCAGACAATGCCGACGCCCAGTGTATTGATGATGTCGGAATTGTTCTGCGTCCCGGTGGTGTTGCCGGTCCAGGCGGAAATACCAAGGTCACTGAACTCCAAAAACATTGCCAGCGGCAGGTTCTTATGGGTCAGCGAGGTCATGGTCCGGCGCAGATTGCCGCCGGACATCTGATCGTAAAGGCCAGCCTCGGTGGCCGTCATGCAGTAATATTGGCCGTTGTGGGTAAAGTAGGCGATGGGCTCGATCAGCAGCTTATATTCTCCAGCGATCATCCGCTCATAGTCCACACCCGCAGCCTGGGCAACCATCATGCAGGCGTACTCCGAGCAGAAGTACCGTTTGATGGCGTCAATGTTGCTCTGGCCCTTGCTGCTGACGATGGTGGGCATGGACTGCGCGGGCTTGATGCAGGAATAGGCCACCCCGGACTGGAGGGAGAGGCCAGTGCCGCTCAGGTACTGCAGTTTGTTGACTTTGCCAAAATGGAGGATGCTGCTTTTCTGCGTCCGGTTGGAAAAGTCCAGCGGTGAGGACACGGCAGCACCGCTTGCTGCATCTACAACCGTGATACGCACGCCATCGTTGCCGGGATTCCAGAAGTTTGAGGATGTGCCTTGCCCCATCCCGCCGCCGCCACCGTCAATGTTCCCGTTGCCTCCTGATGCAAATGCCGTGGAAGGGACGAGACAGAACACCAGGGCGAGGCTGCATAAGAGGGCGAGAAGTCGTTTCAAATACATCACGCTCCGTTCTTCTTGAAAATAAGAAGGCCGCCACAATCCTGTGACGGCCCTTCAGGTCCATATTCAGTTGTAGGTGGTCAGCCGCCCATGTTGCCGACCTGCTTGTTCAGATCGCCGTCGCTGTCGCCGGTGGACTGCTGCACATCGCCGGGGACTACCCAGCCAAATACCGGATCATAGACAGCGCCGCTGCCATTGCTGGAGCCGGGGGCCGGCTCATTGCTGGAAGTGGATTCCTCTGCGGGAGGAGCAGTGACTTCCGGTACTGCCGGATCGGGATTGACCTCATGCTCTTCGCCGGGGTCTTCGATTTCCGTCTTGCCTTCCGGTACGGGGGGAGGCGTTTCTTCCGGCTTTTCCGTATCGGTAAAGTCGATTTCAACCTCGCCCTCGGATTCCGAGGTCACCTTGGGATATTCCTCTTCGGCGCTGGAAGACTGGCCGGGTGCATAGGCGTCTGCGCCCCCGCTCCCGTCGCCAGACTGCACACCGCCATCCGACCAGTCGCTGCTGGTGCTGCTGGGCGGGGATTCATTCGGCCGGAATTCTTCCGTGCGGTCCCGGCTCACGAACCAGCAGATGCCCAGAATGGCAACGCAGAGGACGGCCAGGGCCGAAACAATAAAGCCTTTGGATTGAAAAAACTTCTTCATGTGTGTCCACACTCCTTTTTGCTGTTATATAAAGCCTATACTGCGGAGCTGACTGGATTTCAACAGCGCCGCTAAAATTTGGTGTTGTGGTAGCCGGTCAGCTCCACCCGCTGGGTGATGGTGGGATAACTGTGTCCGAACATGCGTACATAGAACTCCACATCACAATAGAAGATGTACTCCACCCGGTCGCCCACCACATTGAACTCCAGGCTGATGTCGGATACCTCATAGTCCTCTGTGGAGAGCGGGATCTTCTCAGCCAGGCCGCCGGCGACAGTGGCCTCCAGCATTTCCGTATAGTCATTGCTGGAATAGAGGGTGCGCAGGTATTCCTCGAAGTTGGTTTCTCGCTGGGAGCGGTAGGTGTCCGCATAGATGGTGGCGCTCAGGTTGTTCAGCTCCATTTTGGCGCCGTTGCGGATGTTGATGCAGGTGATCCGCACCGAGGCGTACAGGAGCAGGAAAGAGATGAGCATGACGACCCCGACTACAAAAAAGCAGGCAAAGAAAGTGATCTCGCCTCGCTCGTTGCAAAGCGGCCGGCGCAGCCGTGAAAGAAAACGCTTCATAGGCCACCTCACTTCCAGTAGTGCTCGCTGACGCCGGAACCGCGTGCCACCACCGTGATGTTGACCAGATCCAGGTTCCAGAAGCCGCCCAGCTTGGCCTCGCCCTCAATGGTGATGTAGAAAGGGGTCCCCAACTGGATGGCCCGGGACATCCCGGACGGCGTAGGCGTCTTGTATGTGGCGTCGATGGAGTATGTGATATTCTCCGCACCCTCGATCTCCGAGCACAGGAAGTCAAAGAGCGAGTCGGTCTCGCTGTTGATGCCGCCGGACAGCTGGATCTGCTTGACCATCTGATCTGCCGCATGGTCTAACTCCTGTTTTGTGGAGATGATGCCGAACAGGTCGATGATAAAGGCCAGCAGGATAACGGCGATGAAGATGAACACCACCGTGGAGAAATAGTTGGCCTCGCCCCGTTCGCTCTTCAATGCCCTGCGGACTTTTTGCAGGAAAGTATGAATGTGAACCACCACCTTTACTTACAAATGAAAAACAGCCGTCCCGACCGGAACGGCTGCATTACAAAGTTTTGACTGTACCAAGTATAGCAGATTTGGATTTACGGCGAAAGGGCAGGACTGCGCCAATGTATGGGCAATCCTGTGCCAATTCAATGTGTTGTTAAAAGCAGGAATGACAATCACACATCATCTTATTTAAAAATAATGTGTGATTGTCGAAGCAACGGAGACGAGTTCTATACGGTCTGCATGATGCTCACGAGAAATCCTACGCACAATTACAGCAGTGATTCAACCAGTTGATAGATGTCGGTGAATGGATTAACGGCGATCCCAAACGGTTTATTGCAGTCATTTTGAATATGGTATTGTTCTACACGCTTGGCGTTCTGGATCGCATCAGTTGTATGTTCAGATAACTGCGCATACACATCGCCGGCTTTTTCATAATCCGAGAGGTAGGCGGTCAAGGCTGTCTTCACTGCAGGGTAATCTTTGAAAAATTTTGTTGTGTACTGGAAATGCAGCAGATACCAAAACTCAAAGCAAGGATTCGAGATCGCAATGTGAATTCCCTTTGCATCTGCCAGTTTCCTTGCTCTGGAGAGTAAGTTGTCTTTGGCGGCGATAGGATCAGGATTATTATAGTTTACATCACCGTCAGCAACGACCCACACCGCATCCCCATTTGATGCAGAAATCTGATTTTTACTTTGATATTCCACGGCTTTCCGAATCAGGCCAAGGTAATCGGTTTCACCTCCTTTGGTGCGGCTGCCGACTACACGAATGTCAATATTGGTCTGGCGGCTGCGATAATGTTCAAAATATTTCGGTTCAGTTTGAGAACCCTCCGTCACAATCAGAATGACAGGTTTTAGTTTTCTGCGCCGCTGCCCACGCTTTTCAATTTGTCCGCGTGCCATTTTACAGCCCTCCCTTGATAAAGGGAATCGCACCAAAACGGCCGATCAAATAACCCTTTTCTACTTTAGTGTCTTTGCGAACAGAAAAATCGTAAAGGGAGAACAGATCGGTGGCTGCTGTCTGCTCGTCTTTTTCTGTGAACCAAATTTGATCTCTTCTCAACAAATCCAGATCAAGAAGATTGGTGCTGTGAGATGTGAAGATCAACTGAGCACCCTTTGGATTGAATTCTGTGCTGTCAAACAGGGATACCAGATGCCTGGTCAATAGAGGATGCAGATGTGCGTCCATCTCATCAGCCACAAGAAGCGTTCCCTGGTCTAAAGCCTTTTTCACAACGCCGATCAGTTTGAAATAACTGTTGGTGCCGTCAGATTCCTCTGCCATATTTAACGCATAGGATAATGCATTTCCATTGGTATCCTGTACCGTGTGAATGGCCTCAATATTTGCAAAGCTGTCACCGTGCTGCGAAGGAGCAGGCTCTGCATCGCGCATTTGCAAAGCCTGTATTCCCAAATCTGCAACACGCAGCATAGATGCGATCACGCGCCGGTAATCATCATCTTTCAGCTGCTCTGCCTCAAGCCCATAAGCGTCCGCCACGGAATTCTTCGTGATAATCTGACAAGAAGCGAACCACTCCAAAACCGGAATCACTTTAGAGTAACTCCAGTTTGATGCAACTGACAAGTAGAGTTTGTTCGCAGAAGTGCGCTCCTTGAGCGTGTTTTGTTCATCTATATCCACCGTAAAACGAAAATCTTTGGTATTTTTTCTCTCAAAAATAAGCGCCTGTCTGCCGTTGGGATAGTAATATAGGTATTCTTCTGTAACAGCCTTATCTGTCACAGAAAAACCATACGCATATCGGATACCTTCAGTGGTAAAGATGACCTCAAAGCTGCTGGGGCGCGTTGGCGTTTCCGGATCAAACTTGAAAGGCGAACGGTCAATGGTCTTATGAAGCTGCTGGTTATGTGAGGTCAGCACATAGTTTACCATGAACCAGAACGCGTTTAGGACATTAGACTTCCCCGAAGCATTGGCTCCGTAAATGACAGCAGACTTCAAATAGCTTTTATTTCCATCCATGATAAGATGCTCTGGATGCTCATTATCCTTGCTGGCCAGCAGGGATAATACAACTTTATCTTTGATAGATAGAAAATTCTCTACACTAAATTGAATCAGCATAAGCGACCTCCTAAACCTTTATTTTTATATATTATAACTCGGATTTTGTGAAAAATCAACGCAAACACAAAATAAATTCTTTGAAATAGGGATTTGAAAGGAAGCCTATGTGATAAAGATATACAGTGGTGGATCTGATAATGACAAAAAAGAAACCTGGAGAGCAGTTCGTCACTACTCCCCAGGCACTTTTGCTTTTACAGGTTCTGCCGGATGATCCGCGTGATGATGCCCACGGCCACGCCCCGCTCCATATCCAGGCGGGTGACAGCAAAGGACACATCATCCTTCTTTCCGGGCATCCGGTAGTCGTAGCAGGAGTGGGCTACCGCATTGACGCCATTGGCGAGCCGGACATAGACCACACCTTTATGAACATCGGTGACCTTTCCTGCATACTTACCCTGGATGCGGCACTTCTGCAGGTTGTCCCGGTCAGTGTTTTCCGAAGTGCTCTTGATGTCGGCCCGGATGCCCAGGTCTTCCAAACTGTTGCGCCGCACACTGAGGATGCGGACCAGCACTTCATCGCCCACAGCAAACCGCTCATGAGCGTCGCCGATCCAGTCCCAGGCAAGGTCGCGGGCCAAAATCGAGCACTCCACCCCAAACACCTCCACACGGACAACCTTTTCCGCCACAGCGATGACCCTCGCCTGGACAATCCGGCCCTCGTAGACGCGGTACATCCCATCGGGGTCAAGGTCGAAATAGAAGGTCTGGCGCTTGCGCATCATGGCCTCCCGGCGGCTGGCTACCACGCTGCGGGTCTTGGAGTCAATGCCCCGCACCACAAAGTCAATGTCGGCGCCCAGCATATTCCCCAGGATCTTGTTCTGGCGTAGCATCAGATCAGTGTATTCCTGGCCGGAGGGGCTGCGGCCCAGATTGATCATCATTTCTTTCAGGGGGATGATGATGCGGAATCCCTTGTAGTCCACCACAGCCACCGTCTTGCGGTTGTCCAGCTGCTCAATGCCGCCCAGCTTGCCGGTGAGGATGCGGCGGGTGCGGTAGGCGTTGTGGATCTCATGCCAGATGATGTCCTCACGGTCTTCCTGCGTCTCCACATCTTCCCGGCTGCGGATGGTCAGGATTGAAGGCTCACTGCGGCGGGGAGCGGCGGTGCGTCTGGGAGTAGAAGCAGGAGCGGGGGCTGCCTCTGCCAGCGGTTCGGCCAGAGAGGCAGGAGCTTCTGCCGCAGCCGCTTCACTATCATCAGACGGCACATCTTCCTCAGCGGGAGCCATCGGCGCAGGAGGCTCTGCTTCTGCGGGAACTCCTTCCGCCGGCTCCGTACTCTCAGCCGGTGCGGTCTTTTTCCTGCGGGTGGCCCGCTTGGGCTTGGGCGGTTCCGGTTCCTCAGCCGCTCCAGAAACAGGCTCACTGGGGACATCGGCTGCACCATCATCAGCGGGAACAGCAGAGGCACCTTCGCCATCATCACTGTCAGAGCCCTCTGTCAGAGCGGCGTCATCATCGCCGGGAAGGGCGTCTGCCACCGTAGCATCGGTGTCCATCTCACCAAACATCTCGCTTTCGGTGAGTTCCGGGAGGCTGCCGTCATCCTCAATGGTGGCTGCCTCTTCATCCGGCTGATCCATAGAAGCCAGCAGCTCATTCAAATCGCTGCCATCAGCGGGTGCCGCCATATCAGCCTGCGCTTCATCAGGGGGCGGAGCGTTCTCCACGGTAACCGTGGTCTCAGGTGCGGTATTTTCCTGCTCAAGCAATTCTTTTTTCTTGGTTGCCATAAGTAAAAACCTCCTTATGTTGTGAATTTAAGAAAGGATCGAGTCCTTGTCTGTAGTGATGATCCCGTCCGGGGCCTCGGAAGCAGGCGGTGACGGGGGCGATTTCGGGGCAGTCGGCGTACCGGAAGATTTCGGTTTTCTCTTTGCCGCCGGCTTCTTGGGGGCGCTTTCCTTCGGCTTGGGGGCCGGGGGCGGCGCGGCGGCAGGTTTCGGCTGCGCTTGTTCCTCCAACTCGCGCCATTCAGGAATGTGCGCGGATGCTTTGCAGTCGCGGAGCTTGGAGGATTCCGGATGCTTGGAGTAGTCCATCTTCTCTACCTTCAGGGCCTTTTGGCCGCGGATAATGACCAGCGCCTGTGTAATCGGGAGACGAAGCACTTCATCCGGGGTGAGGACAGGCCGCTTGCCGACGCCGGAGGTCTCCCGGTATTCCGGCGTATAATTGGAAATGCGCCAGGTGCCCAGCTGCTTGGATTTACTGGACACTGACACAGAAGCCAGACCGGTGCGCTCGGAAATGAATTCCGCCGTCAGGCTGTCTGTGCAGCCTAAAAACAGCTGCGCGTCGCAATTTCCCAAAATTTCCTGCCAGAGATTGAGCGGGTATCTGTTTTGGAGACCCGCAAGATTTTGGAAGACGCAGCTCATGGATATGTTTCTGGATCGAATCACACTGAGACGGCGGGAGAGGTCCGGAATGGTTCCGCAGGCAGTGAGCTCTTCCCCCAGGATATGGACGGGAACCGGCAGCTTGCCGCCCTCGCAGTTCTTGTCTGCATACCGCACCAGCTTAATAAAGCAAAAGGACAGGAACAGGCTTGCCAGAAAATCAAAGGTGCTGTCCTGGTCGCTGGTAACGAGGAAGTAGACGCACCGCTCCTGACCGGGCAGTTCCAGGTCGATCTCATCCCGGGTGGTGATCTTCTTGATAAGCTCCGACTGGAACACCTGCAGCCGGGAGCCAAGGCCGATGATGACGCCGCTGCGCACCGTGTCGCTGGCCTGCTTGAACAGGCTGTAGGGCGCTTTGGCCGGATGGGTGGGTGGCAGAACATCAAACAGGCTATCCAAGTCGGATTCCCCGTTCAGCGTCAGCAGCCGGTACACCTCACCGATATTCCGATTTTCTTTGGCATAGCTCTGGTCCACATAGAGGACGAGGGCTTTCAGCAGGTTCATCTCACAGGAATCCCAGAAGTGGTCGCCCTTGCCGGTGCTGTTGGTGTTCTTGATAATGACATCCACAAAAAGCTGCGCCATCAGTTCCTGCCCTTCCACTTCGGAAAGGCAGTTCCAGCTGTCTGAGTTTTCCGGCAGTACCAGATTGAAAACTTTGACACAATAGCCCTGCTCCCGCAGGTACTCGCTGGATTTTTCATAGAGTTCACTTTTCGGATCTGAAATGATCAGCGATTCCCCACGGATCACCGCCTGAAGGATGCGGTTCATACAGAACGACCGGGTCTTCATGCTTCCGCTGGAGCCGTACACGGCCAGGTTGCCGTTGATGCGGGGATTCTCGGGAATACAGACGGCTTTCCCGTCCAGCATCCCCAGCACAATGCCCTTATGCTTGCGCAGATCCGGCACCAGATCCAGCACACCCTTCATTTCCTTGCGGCCCATCCAGCCGGAGGTGCCGTAGGTGCCCTTGGCCGAATAGACAAAGTTCCGGTCTGTGTCATACTCGCCGGTATCACTGTAGCCCATCCGCATGACCATGAGCAGCAGGACCGCCAGCAGGCCAATGCAGATCAGCACCCCGTACACCCCATAGGGGGGATGGAGCACAGAGGTCAGGCAGGTAATAAAATCGGGCGACGCTGCCGCCGGAGATGTGCCGTCTCCGGGGATGCCGCCGCCCTGTTTCCATGCCGCGTAGTTGCCCAATATCTGCCCCAGAAAGCCGCCTGCGTAGAGAATCGCAAGGATGGCAAACGGCGCAGCGATCAGGCCTGCAATGAGTTTCTTCTTATCTATGGGAACAACCTCCCCTCGAATTTTGTGAAATCAATGGTTTGAAAGCGAACCCGGCTACCGCAGTAACGGCGCAGCACATCTGCCTGGAAGTCAAAGCAAATCAGCGTGCCGGGGCGCTCCATCAGGTCGAGGGAGGTGCTGAAGCGCGTGATCCGGGGCAAGTCGCAGGAGTAGCCGAACAGCACCGGCGTTCCGTCCTGCTCCGCGGCATCCTGCTCAATGGCCTTTCCGGCGTTCCCGGCAATCAAGCCTTGGGACAGAATGCGGTTAAGCTCTGCGGTTTTCAAGGGATCACACAGTAAAGCAAGGATCACCTCCCCTTGGTGGTTATTTGTGAGAAAATAAAAATGGTCGTAGCTGCCGTCCAGCATGAAATAGTCGTGCTTGGCCCCGCCGGTGCTGGTGAGCATCTGGTAGGCCAGTTCCATGCTGTCGCCCAGCACCAGCCCATGCACATCTTCGGCGCGGTACTGCCCGGCCAAACGCTGCTGGCACAGGACGCTCCACATCAGCGCCTTTACCCGCATCTCGGATTTGCAGCGCCATTTCATCAGAGCTGCGCCGCTGTTGTAGGTGACAAAAATGCCAGTGGGCGCCAGAAGCACCCCCGTAAACCGGGAACTTCGCACCTGCGTGGTGTCGATCCCCATTTCCTTGACTTCACGGGAACTGTAAAAGGCGGGATACTCGATGGCTTCGCCATAATAGCCCTGCGGCGAAAAAACCTTCGGCTTTTCGTCCTGAAAGAGCCCGATCCCCGCATTGTCCATCGTGACATAGGTTTCTGCGAGGCGGTGAAGGCGAAGCCGCCGGTTCACCTCGCTCTTGAGGCGGTTGGTGTCGGTCTCGCCGGTCAGGTAGGGAGAGAAACGCTCCGGCCAACCGTCCAGCAGGGCGGCTTTAGCTTTTGCCCCCAGCCGATAGCCCCGGAGCCTGTCACGATAGTAGGTCCGCAGCAGCCCGCTCTTTTTGAGCGAGGTCACGACCGCCTCCAAATAGTAGGGGCTGGCCGGGAGACGGTTCAGTTGGCTGGTTGGGAACTCTCCAGAAATGGCGGTCAGCGATAAAAGCCGGAACGGGAACGTATCCGGCTGTGGAAAAGTGCGGCTGTTTTTCCCAAGGGATCACCTCCTTTGTCGGTGCTGGATTTTTACCGTAATGACTGAGAACTTCGGTAAAATAAAGCCTCACCCAAATGGCCGCAAGCCCCGAAAATCCGGGGCTTTCAGCGGCTTCGCGGGATGTCGGGCCGGAAGGGGCCTAAAATGCTCAAAAATCCGAGATGGATTTCAGGCTTGATTTATGCTCCGCAAGCCACCCGGGAAAGCGGTGCTTCTCCATGACGAAAATCATCGTGCAGTCCTGCTCGCCCAACTCGGCAGTGTTATAGGCATCACACAACAGGCCGGTATCATCAGCCATTACAAAAGAGGACAGCAGATCTAAAATCTGCTTTTCCTCCAGGTTGTCATAGTCGCGCACCCGCCTGGTGGGGAGCGCCTGGTCATACACCTGGGCGAAGCAGACAACACATTCCCGGTAGTGGGGCAAAGTGTTCTCTTTGGCGTACTGCTCCAGTGCAAAATAGAGGGGGTCCAGCAGGAATTCGGCGCTCTGCCGCTGCCTGCGCTTTGGCAGAAGGCTGGGCAGCGTCACCGCAAGCACCTCGTTCTCATAGGTGATGGTGATGCCGTGCATCACACTGGCGGACTTGAGGTAATCGCCCTTGCGGATGGTCGTGCTGGAATAAATCAAATGCCGCAGCCGGCAGGCAATACGCTCTGCCCGCAGCGCGGCATCGGTGGAAAGGGTCTCATAGTTATCGGGATAACGCTGGATGTCGGTGGTGTCCATCGCATACAGCGCGTTGTTCAGCCGGGATATATCGTCAAGGATACTCCCGATCCGGCGGGATATAAGTTTTCGGTCCAATCATGTGCCTCCTGCTTTCTTGAAATAGTGTGTCTGGCCGTTTTCCTCTACGGTGCAGAACCCGGAAATGCCGAGGCAGTCGATTTTGGCAATCTGCGCCGGTGAATCGACCAGAATAATGCGGCGGCTGTCACCCTTATTGCCCCGCAGGGCATGGCAGACAAGCGCCTCCTGCCCGTCCTCAACGCAGGCCACTTCGTAGAGTTCGCCATCGGCAAAGAAAACGAGCTTGACAGGAAAATCAGCGGGAGCATGGTATTCGGCCCGCTGAATGAAGTCCAGCAGGACCCACACTGCCCGGACAAGCGCCCGGTCAAGTTTTGCCGGCTGGCCGGCCGGGAAATAGCCGCCGCTCTCTGTTTGAAAAATACGGCCCTGCTTCTCCAGATGGGAGAGCAGGGCCTTTGCCGTATCTTCTTTGCCAGGGTGAAAACAAAGAAGCTGCTGTTCACTGAGGCCAGGGTACATTGTTACCGTCCGCAGCAAGTCCGCAGCCTCATTTCCATAGATTTCAGCCCTGGTCTTCATGGGGGCTCACCTCCTTTATCAAATGGCGTCATCAAGGCGTCATCGGAACGCCTTATCGAACATTGGAATGCCGGAAAGACGCCATCCGGGCGTCAAACCGGCGCTTTTCTTCATGGAAGGCGTCATATAGACGCACACCCAGCGCAGCACATCAAAACATGGGATTCACCTCGCATATATCATTTGAACCTATGCAGATTCCTGCTCACGGCGCTTGCGCTCCAAAATTTCACGCAATTCGCGGCGGTCGGTGGTGATCAAATCCTTTTCCAGCGGGCTGGCCTTAAATTCCACCATGATGTTATTGTTATTGGTGGAAATCAAGCCGTTGCCGCGTTCAAAGTGGGTGACCTCCATCGTTTCCGCGTCGGACAGGTGCAGGGTCTCCTGGACCCGTTCCGCCTCGTCATCCTCCAGATTGAGGATGATCTTGGTCTTGCTGTTGTTGATAATGCCTTTCCCAAAACGGCCTTCGTCCAGATTGAAAAAGTCGTTCAGGTCCTGGCTGGCGCAGACCGCTGAACCGCCATAGCCGCGGATGGTCTTGAAAATTTCCAACACGAAATCACCAGCCAGCCGGGTGCCCGTGGCACCGGCGCCGGAAAGAAGCTGCCAGCACTCGTCGATAAAAATGGCTTTTTCCTCGGTGCGGTCGGCTTTGGCGCGGTCCCACACGAAGTCGAGCACGACAAACATCCCCACAGTCAGCAAGTCGCCGGTGAGGGAGGAAATGTCCAGTACGGTGTATTTGTTATCCAACCGCACATTGGTCTGCTTGTTAAAGGTGCTGGCGGAACCGTTCACCAGACGGTTGAGGATATGGGCCATGCGGGTGGTTTCCGGGGCGGCCTTCAAAATCTCATACAGGTCGCCCAGCACCGGCATCTCCCGGTAGTGGCCCGGATTGGCCGGGTCTTCCAGAGAGGCGTTGTCATGGGTAATGCCTTTGGCGTTGTAGGTACGGATCAGCGCCTCATCCAGCAGCTGGCGTTCCTCATGGGTCATATCGGGAATGAGTAAGCTGAAGAAAATGTGCAGCTGCTGGATCTTCGCCGCCAGTTCCGAGAGCTGGATACCGGGGCCGTCCAGCATTTCATTGACCGACCGATCCACTTTGCGGATCTCCATAACATTGATACAGTGCGGGCTTGCTGGGGAGATCTGGATAAATTCTCCGCCCACATTGGCACAGGCCCGGTGGAACTCGTGCCCTTTTAGCGGCGCAATGATAAAAACGGGGATGTTTTTGCGCCTCATCCTGAGCCCCATCAATTGCAAGGTAAAGGTTTTGCCGGCGCCGCTGGTGCCCAGGATCGCCATATTGGCGTTCTTATAGATCGAGGAATTGAAAATATCCACGATAATCAGGGAGCTGTTATATTTATTGACTCCCAGCAAAATGCCGTTGTCATCGCACATCTCAAAGCTGGTAAAGGGATAGCAGCTGGCCGCGCCGCCCGTCAGCAGGTTGCGCTTGCCGCGCTCATAAAGCCCTTTCTCCATAGAGACCAGCGGGAGGGCAGAAAGAAACGCCTGCTCTTCACGGAAGTGGCAGGCGCTGACATTCATATCCTGCGAAAGCAGGAGCTTTTTCATCTCGCTGACTTTCCATTCCAGGTCTTCCACAGAGGGTGCCGTCACAGTAATCAGCAGGTTCAGGTAATAAAAATCTTCGTTGTTGGCAAGGCCCTCTTTTAAGAAATATCCGCTCCGGATGGCGCCGTCGATGTCGTCAAAATCGGTGTTCGTGTCGCTGACGTCTTTGATTTTGGAGCGGTTGATGCGGAGCTGCTGGCCCACCCGCTGGATAATGCGTTCTTTGGGCTGGCGGGCGAGGAACATATCCATGTCGATGCCGTCGCCGGCATTGACGATCAGGCTCAGCCAGCCCGCGGGCACCTGCGTTTTGTACCCGTCCGAGGGGATCAGCAGATAGGCATAGTACAATCCATCCATGCAGATATAGCGCCCGTGGGAAAAATCAATGCTTCGGGGGGCGGCAAACTCCGCTGCCGGGATATGGTCTATTTCATTCTCCCGCCCGTGCTCCATATACTGCGCCACCACCTCCTGCGCCCGTACCGACAGCGGCTTGACGGCGCTCTCGTTCCGGCACAGCAGGTTGTAGAGGACATCAACGGTAAATTCATCCTCGTTTTCAGGGGCGATGACCTCGTTTCCACACTGGCGCAGATAATTGGAGGCCGTATGGACGGCGCTCTGGAGGGACTGGATTGCTTCATCTTCCTGCTCCGACCGCCGGGTATTGGCCCAGGGCTCATACTCGAAAATCAGGAAGAACCGCCGAGTCACAGCTTCACGGGAACCGACCTGCTGCACAAAGTTCAGGTAATCCTCCTGCATCAAGCGGCACTGCTCGTTTTCCTCATGGGCCATCTCCCGGCGCACCGTGTCCAGGTGGCGGTTGATGTCCGCGCGGCGGGTCAGGACCTTGATTTGAAGCTTGACGGGCGAGATTTTCAAGTACGAAACGAAGGAGTAGATGATATTCCTCTGCTCCCGGGCGCTCCGCAGCATAAAGTTGATAGGGACCACCTCGACCACCTTGACAAACCGATGGTCCTTGGTGTAGATAATGCCGTTCTCTACCTTCTCGATGGGCAGATAATCCGCCACCGGATTGAGGCAGGCGGGCTTCTGCTCCTTGACATGGGCAGGGCGTTTAGGCAGGCGCTCCTTTTCAGGGCGCTCCTTTGCTTTCTTTTTCGCCTTATTGGCCTTGGCAGGACGCTCCTTTTTGGAATTTTTCTTGGGCCGCAGCTTTTCACGGATCTCATAGCCGCGCACTTCATCAAATTCAGCCGGGAAATCTGCCTCGCCAGACCGCCGGCGCTTCGGGGCCTTGGGCTTTTTCTCCTTGGGAGGCCGCTGTTTGAGATGCTTGCCTGCCGATTTGGAGGGCGCCGCTTTTTCCTCCGGCTGCGCACCATCACCGCCGACAACGCGGCGGTTCCGCAGGTATTTCAAAAAAATGACCAGGAATTGCGAAAGGCTCTCCCCGGATATACCGATCAAAGCGACCAGCCCCACCGGAAGAGCAGTCAGGCACAAAATGATGATGCGGGTGGTCAGCCCAAACGGAAGGAACAGAAAAACCGGCGCCCCGATGGCAAACACCAGGATGCCGGCCTCGATTACATTCCGCGCACGGAACATACCGCCGAAAAAAGTGCCTGTTTCTATAAAATTCGGCGGTATGATATAAGTATCATGGTCGTTTTTGTTGCTCATGTATTACCTCGTTTCCGCAGCCGAGGGGGCAGGTCAGCCAATGATCCAGAAAGGACCGCCCGCTCCCGCACGGCGGCTTGCTTCATTTAGAATGATGGACAGATCCCAGAGCTGTTCGCTGCGCTTATAGCTGGCCGGGTCCGCCACCATAATCTGACCGTCTTTCACACCACGGAGAACGATAAAATGCCCGGACGAAGTAAAGTGACCTTCTGACATGATCGCCACGACCAGCTTTCCAGCGGCGAGGGCATCCAATATCCGCTGGGGCTCGGAAGTCGTACAGCCGGATACCGGCAGGCCCCATGCCTCAGCGGCAGCGGGGATCAGTGCGTGATAGGAGCCGCTGTTCTTGCACCAGTACCCATTTTCGTAGGACCACTGGGCCATCGCCACCGGGTCCACAGTTTCGTCCGTAAGAGAGGACACCACAATGGACATGGCGGTAGGCCCGCACCCGTAGCCGCCGATATTATCGGTGCCGTAGGGCTGGCTGGCATAACGCTCGTCGAGCTGATTGAAATAGACCACCGGCGTCACACCGTCTGTAAAGGTCACATCGCCCAGGGAGGGAATGCTGTTTCCGGTCCATTCTGTCAGGTTCTGCAGCAGGCCGTCCCCCAGGAACATGCTCAGGTTTGAGGCATAATCAGAGGCAAGCTCTTTCTGCTCATCCGTAAGCGCAAAAACATGGTCAGCAAGGTAAGACTCGCCGTTGTAGCGGATGGTGTAGATCATCCAGATCTCGGTGGTTGTGGTTTCCTCCCCGGTCTCCGGGTCTTCCGATGTGACCTCACGACTCTCCCGCACGCTGGTATAGGAGTACAGATTCTCTTTGTTCTCACGCAGGGCAGCGGCCAGGTCATCCAGGGAAATGCTCTCAAAGTCTTCATCCCGGGCAGCGCAATACTGCGAGATGATGAGGTTGGCGTTGTAGACAGGGCCGGAGGAATAGGGATTTTTAACCTCCATCTGGTCAGCGCCGGAAGCAGCAAAGTCCGCTTCAATGCGGGCCATCACATCGTCCAGCGCCTCACCCAAGATAGAGTTAATGGTAAAAGTGATGTCGTTGGCGTTCTCTACGATTGCAGTTTCGCTGTTGAGGACAGGCTGCTCCGTGTCTGCCGGCGAAAAAGCATTGATCAAACCGCCGAAAATCAGCCCGGGCAGCATCAAAATAAACAGGACCGGCAGCAAAAGCAGAATGATGATGACGGCGATAATCTTGCCGATATGCTTGCGCCCGGCCCAGACCGCCCCAGCCACAGCCCCATAGGGGCCGCCGGCGGCAGCGCCCTTGGCCGCGCCGGAAATCGCCTTGCCGGCCTTAATGGCGCCCTTGACCGTATGTGCTGCGGAGGCCGCAGTGTCTACCGTTTCAGCAAAGCTGTCCTTGCGTTCTTCAGCCATCAGATCTTATCCTTTCGTTTGGGGGTGGGCGGCAGCTTCTTCACAATGGACTCATTGTAGGCAATCGAACCGTCCGGGGCCATGTAGGGCGTCTTGTCCACTGCGTCCACCGCATACTGCTTATACCAGGCGGTGCCGTCTACTGCATGAACGGTCGTGTACTGGCCCTCCGGCGCAACATACTGGTCCGCATGGTACATACCGAAGGCAATGCCCTCCGGGTGTTCCGGAGTGACCTCTGTGCCGGTGATGCGACCGCCGCCGATCTCGACGTTCTGATAGGTGGGGATATTCTCTGCCCCAGCCCCCAGTGCCGTGTGGCCCATATAGGAGTGCAGGGCTTCAACGGCCTTTTCACCGGTGATCGAGCCCATTTGAGTGATGTTCCCGGTAGCCACGGAACCGATGACATTATTGGCGAAACTGCCGCCCTTGCTTACCGAGGAAGAATAAATGTGGCCGCCGACACCGCCAGCAGCACCACCCACAAGACCGCCGAGGCCGGAAGGTTTGGCGTCCGAGGGCGTTGTGGCCGTCTTGATGGCGTTGTTCGTGACATTCCGCTTGATTACGCCTGCCAGACCGCCGCTGGCAAAGCCTGCGCCAAACCCGGCGCCGCCCCGGCCGCCTCCACCGCTGGCATTGACATGGGTGGAACTGCTGCTGCGGCCGCCGCCAAAGTGGTGGCTGGAAAAGTTCTTAAAGCCGCCGATGCCCTTGGCCGCAATCATGGCCTCAGCCAGCATACTGCCGCCGGTGTGGCCTACATTGACGCCCAGGCTTGCCATGAACGAGTCGATTTTCTGCGATACCTTCAAGAAGCCTATCGCACACATGAACCAGATCAGGACATTGCCGGAAACCGTCTCCTTACCTACAGCGTCCACTTGAGCCTGCACATCTTCCTCGGAGATGGCAAAAGCAGGCTGACAAAACAGGCAGGAGAGGGCAGCAACCATCAGCGCAAGGAACAAAATTTTCTTGAATTTTTTCAAAGCGCCCCTCCTTACAAAGAGAGCGGATTGGCAATAAAGGAGCCAACCATGCTCGTAAACAGGCGCAGGCACCAGGCATTCATAATCAGCAGAAAAATCTGCCCGCCCAGCATCCGGCACCAGGATTTCCAAATGTTCGATGTGGTCTGGCTTGCGCCCATCGAAAAAGCGACCGGCGCCGTATAGACCAGCACGCCCAGCAGAACATACCGTTCCGCCGCTTCCAGCAGTAATTTCAGATAGTTCCAGGCCAGGATAATGACGAGGATCAAGGTGATCAGCGCCACAGCGCCATTGGCACAGACGCCGATGATCACCAGCATGACCGAGTTAAAATCGGCAAAGCTGAGGGGCGGCAGCTCCGAATCCATGATCCAGCCATACGGCGTGCCGCCGATTGTCAGGACGATGTTGACGATTTCATCGGAAAAGAGCGCCAGCAGGATGAAAATGACCGACCGGATGCTCAACTTGACCGGATCTTCCGCCTCAATTCCTGCGCCCAGGCCGAAGTTTTTGAACAGCTGCCAGACCCAGTTCAGCAGGATAATGCCGACAGCCAGCGCCACAAAGACGCTATACATCGTTTCGGCAGCGGGAAAGTACCGAAGAAACACAGCCATATCACAGCCCAGAGCGCCCAAAACCGAAGTGGTCACCAGGTCAAGGCCGGCCATTACCTGTTCCGCGATCCATTCAACGATGCCATCCAGGATACCCATAGCTTACGCCTCCTTCCAGTGGGTATATTGCGGCGGCCATCAGCCTGTCCACTGACCACCAGAGAACAGAGGCGTCACATAAGCCATAATGAATCCAAGACCATTGAGGACGGCCCAGGTGATGCAGATACGCTTCAGCCACGCCCGGCTCTCATCGACTGTTCGGCCGGAGCGCGAAAAGTTCATAAGCAGAAGCGCCACCGAGGCGGTCACGATGGCCGCAATGGTGGAGATGGCGAGGATCTGCGTGTAGACATCCTGCATGATCTCCTTGGCCTTCGTCCAAACATCGGTTGCGGCAAAGGCCGGCTGGCAGAACATCATCGCCATCATCACACAGAGGAACGCCGTGTAGGCGATCCGGCCGATGGAAACTCGACGAGGCGGGCTGCTGTCATCTTCCCGCCGCTGCTGTTGAGGAATTTTCAGTTTTTTCAATTTGCGGACCTCCAATCCAAATGTGATGTTCGTCGCTCAAAGAAGCAAAGAAGGAGCCCGCATCCGTCGTGCAGATGTGGACCCCTTCTCCGGCCAAAGACCATTTAGGCAGCAAAAAAGCACCTCGGGAAAGGTGCTGTTCACTGCCTGTATTCAGTTTTGGGTGCAAGTTTGAGCATATTCAGTCTAACACATAGGGATTTACGGCTCAAGGGCAGGAACGCGCCAATTTCAGTCCCGAATTGTGCCAATTACTTGCCCGCCTGTTTCTCGGAGGATTTCGGCTCTGGGAAGAACTGCTCCAGCACATCCAGACTGTCCTTGGAGGTATAGCCCCATAGCACAGAACTGAGGGCTTCAATGGCCTCCCGCCGCTTACGGTAGTAGGTGCGGAAGGAGATGTCTCGGATATGTGGGCGCAGGTTCTCGATGATTTCCTCCACATTCTTCAACTGCTGAGGGGAGAGGAAGGAGTAGTACAGCAGCCAGTAATACGCCTCGCCGTTCTTATGGCGGGTGCGGAGCAATTCGACTGCCGAATCCAGGAGCTTCAGCATCTTGTGGCTGCGCTCAATGCACTTGGCATGGTGCTCAATGTCGCTCCCGTTCAGGTCTGCGCCGGCCAGGTAGACGGAATCCAGAAATTCCTCGATGGAAGTGCCGTATTCGATCTCGAACTTGGCCCGCACATGCTGGACGGAAATCTCCAAGCTCCAAACCACATCGCGGTATTTTTTCAGCAGTTTCCAGGTATCATGGTACAGAGGGCTCTCTGCGACATCTTTTTCAACAAATTTCTTCATGGTAAGACCTCCTTGTTCAATTCTCCACCGAGGGAGAGAGTGTAAGTTCAAAAGTGGCGACCTGCTTGTTCCCACACAGAACAGCAAGGCCAAAACGCATCAGGGACTGCTCTCGCGCGCGGGGGAGTAAATCTTCCCGGCAGTCGCCCGATAAGGGATATAACTTGTAGCGAGAGAGCGGGCAGCCAAAGCACGAAATCCCTTGTGCCATCAGGATTTGCGCCATTTTCTGAAGGATAATTTCAATGTGCGATTTTGAAACGCTGGCGAGTTCATCTGAAACGATGACCTCATGCTCCAAGGCAGGGGCGTCGTGGCCTGCGCTGTCCTCCTTCGGGAGTTCCAAGCGAATGTTAAGCGTCATAGCGACCTCTTCTTTGTCCACCATCACATCCGAAATCTCGAACATGGTGGACAGATATTTTTGCAGATAGATCACGCTGCCATGCCGGCCCGGGAAGGACATGAGGGAGATGTAGTCCAGCGCGGCTAGCTTTTTCAGGACACGGCCGACTGTCGCCCGGGACAGCCCCCAGCGGGCAGCCAGCTCGGTGTAGGTGACAAGGGGATTCCCGGTGCCGTTGCGGAAATAGACCACTGGCCCCAGGTCTGACCCCTGCACCTGATTGTCGTTGTAGATGGCTGATACCCACAGGTCCAGCACAATGTCCATCTCGGAGCAGCGATCCGAACTGATGAGGTCGGTGGCAACGGAAACCGGCAGGAAGAAAAAGCCGGTGTCCTTCTGGCAGGGGGCATTGTACTCCAGGACCGTGTTATGCCGCGCCCAGTCGCAGATCTTATAGCGGACTACATTCCCGCGGCCCAGGGTCTGGAAAGAAACGAGATGCTGCTTCTGCAGCCGTTCCAGCACGGCCAGCGCCTGACACTGGAACCGGGTGCGGAACCATTGGGACAGCTCCTTGAGGGTGCAGACCCACTCGCCGGGGTAGACGGTATAGCTGATGCCGTCGATGCGGCGATATGAGGTGCGGAAGTTTGCGTAGCTGCAAAGTACCGTAAAATAAAAAAGGCCGGAGCCTCCGCTTACGCGAATGCTCCGGTCCTCCATCAGAAAGCGGACGAACTGCCGGTAGATCCGGCAGCGTGGGTAATCCACTACCTGTTTAATTTGTAATTGATAGGTTGGCATGGCTTTCTCCTTTTTATATATAAGGTATGAAATTGGAAGGGCCAACGAAAAAATCGTTGACTTGAACATCTTGGGGGCTTATGCTATACTTGTCTCTGTATGAATCCGCAAGATAATCCTGCGCGGGACTCATACAGGCTTTACTACAAATGGGGCAATTCTACAATGGCGTCTTTGAAAACAATGTAGCCATTCGTTGTGCCAATTTTGAGTCGTCATTGAGCCGGTTTCGTGCCAATACAACTTTCCACAACTTTTTTACAACTTTTGCCCCGAACCAGACGGCACAGGAGGACACACTATGGAATCCAAAAAGTTAGAAAAACCTCGTGAAAACGGCACTTTTTCGACCGTACAAGGCGTGATGAAACCGGATGAAGAGGGTAGAAGGGTGTTCCC
>ERZ791886.92-NODE-92-length-69113-cov-8.775377_pt1 | contig 69113 bp, 63 predicted proteins | sample MGYA00510158_ERZ791886 | MGnify/ENA primary metagenome ERZ791886 (study PRJEB30046, sample SAMN00792063) | human gut metagenome | study: EMG produced TPA metagenomics assembly of the A metagenome-wide association study of gut microbiota in type 2... | reverse complement strand
CCGGTGCGCCAGCTGGGCGAAGCACTGCAGACCATGCAGCAGCGTTTCCCGGCACTGTCGGCGCTGGTCTGTGGCTTCTCCGCAGGCGGCCATCTGGCAGCCAGTCTGGGCGTGCATTGGCGTGAGCTGGGCCTGCCCCGCCCCGACGGCATGATCCTGGGCTACCCGGTGATCACCGCCGGAAAGTACGCCCACCGCGGCAGTATCCAAAATCTGGCCGGTTCGGACGATCCGGGCTGGTATTCGCTGGAAACGCAGGTCACGGCAGATACGCCGCCCGTGTTTTTCTGGCACACTGTCACCGACCCGGAAGTCCCGGTGCAGAACAGTCTGCTGCTGGCCGACGCGCTGAGCGCCGCCGGCGTCCGGTACGAAATGCATCTCTATCCCCGCGGAGTGCACGGCCTGAGCCTGGCAACGCCCGAAGTGGACGAGCCGGAAAAGTACCGCGTTGCAGATTCCCACATCGCCGGCTGGTTCGGGCAGTGCCTTGAATGGCTGGATATCTTGAGAACGACAAAGGAGTGATTCCTCATGGCTATGTGGAAAAACGACGACGAAATGTTCGCCCTGATGAAAGAGAAGCTCTATACCCCCGTTGTGGGTGATATTCTGGATCAGATGGGCTATAAGCACCAGTTCCTGCCCGCTTCCATCCGCCCGCTGGCTGCACAGGTGCCTACCGCACCCTACATCCTGCCCGGAGAGGAAGAGGACAAGCGCCTGAAGGTGGCTGGCTACGCCTGCACCGTTCTGGAAAACGATGTGTTTGAGTACCCCGCCGAAAAGCCCTTCGGCTACATGACCGAAGCACTGGACGACCTGAAGCCCAACGAGATCTACATCGCTACCGGCGCACACAACAGTGCTCTGTGGGGCGAGCTGCTCACCGCCTGCGGCAAGGCCCGCGGTGCAGTTGGTGCCGTTCTGGACGGCTACACCCGCGATACCCCCAAGGTCATCGAGCAGAACTTCCCTGTTTTCTGCTCCGGTACATGGGCACAGGATTCCTCCGTCCGTACCTACGTGTTCAAGTGGCGCTGCCCCATTGAGATCGGTCAGGTGACCATCCACAATGGCGATATCGTCTTTGGCGACATCGACGGCGTGCTCATCATCCCCAAGGATATTGCGCCAGAAGTGATCGAGAAGGCGCTGGTCAAGGCCAGCACCGAAAAGACCATGCGCAAAGCCATTGAAGACGGCATGATGGTCACGGATGCATTTGCAAAGTTCGGAGTGCTGTAAGCTATGGACGAAAAGCAGAACGCCTTTCAGATCAATCGGGAAGACAATGTGGCCACGGCCCTGACCCCGCTGGTGCCCGGCCCCGTGGAGCTGCGCGGCGATGCCTGCGCCCCCGAAGTGGAAGCCGCCACCGAGGTGCCGATGGGCCATAAAATTGCCCTGCGGGACATCAGGAACGGTGAGGATATCGTCAAGTACGGCGTAGTCATTGGCCGCGCTACCGCCGATATCCCGGCTGGCAGCTGGGTACACCTGCACGTCATGCGCAGCGTCTACGACCAGCGTTCCAGCCATCTGGACGTCAGGACCGGTGCTCCCAAAGACACGAAGTACGAGTAAAGGAGAGGCTTTTAATGGATTGGAATGAACTGCAAAGCCTCACCTGGCCCGGCTACGCCCGCAAAAACGGCAGCAAGGGCATCCGTAACCGGGTGTTGGTGATCTACACGGTCAAGTGTGCCGAGTTTGTGGCGCAGCAGATCGTGGCAAAAAGCGACAATGCCGACGTGGAGCTGCTGGGCTTTGACGGCTGCACCGATAACCAGTATGCCGTCAACCTGCTCATCAGCTTTATCCGTCACCCCAATGTGGGCGCAGTGCTGGCGGTGGGTCTGGGCTGCGAGTATGTGCAGCCGGAGTGGCTGTCTAAGATCGCCGAGGAAGAGGGCAAGCCCACCAGCTGGATGTTCATCCAGAACGAGGGCGGCACACAGCCTGCCATCCGCAAGGGCGTGGACTGGGTGCAGAATGCCCTGAAAGAGCTGGAAAACACCCCCCGCGTGGATATGTCGGTGAAGGATCTGGTCATCGGCGCAGAGTGCGGCGGCAGTGACTACACCAGCGGTCTGGCTGGCAATGTGGTCGTGGGCCGGTTCTACGACTGGCTGACGGATCAGGGCGGCACGGCCATCTTTGAGGAGATCGTCGAGGCCATTGGTCTGGATCACCTGCTGCTCAAGCGCGCTGCTTCTGAGCAGGCCGCAAAAGAGCTGCGCTATACCTATGATAAAGCGCTGGAATACTGCCGCAGCGTGCGTCAGTATTCGGTCAGCCCCGGCAACTTTGCAGGCGGCCTGTCCACCATTGAAGAAAAGAGCATGGGTGCTGTGATCAAGAGCGGCTCCCGCCCCATTCAGGGCGTCATCAAGGTGTCCTGCCCTGCGCCCCATCCGGGCCTGTGGCTGCTGGACTCCACCCCGGACCCTTACTGGATGCAGTTTGGCATCACCAATCCCAACGACAACGAGGGCTTGATGGATCTTGCCAGCTGTGGTGCACACATCGTGTTCCTCGTTACAGGACGCGGCAATGTGGTGGGCAGCGCAGTAGCCCCCTGCATCAAGATCACCGGCAACGGTGCGACTTACGCCCGCATGGAGGGTGATATGGACTTCAATGCCAACCCCGTGCTCCGGGGCGAATGCACCCAGAGCGAGCTGGCTCGCCGTCTGACCGAACTGGTGGTAAAAACTGCCGCCGGTCAGCCCACCAAGAGCGAAGCCCAGGGACACCACGAGTTCTTTGTACCGTATAAATATCAGGAAAAGCAGGTCGCTTTCAAGCGTGCCTGCGAAGAGTGAGGAGGACTGTTCCCCATGGCAGCATTTACCGAAGAACAGGTGAAGGATTTCAGCATCAAGAACTGGTACGACCTGTCCGGTCAGGTCGCCGTCGTCACCGGCGGTGCCACCGGTCTGGGTCTTGCCATTACCCGCTGTCTTGTTTCCGCAGGCGCAAAGGTGGCCGTTGTGGCTTCCCGCGCTCCTGAGCTGGTGGCCGATACTCTGGCAGAGTTTGGCGGCAAGGCGGTGTACTATCAGTTCAATATCACCGATACCGACCACGCTCAGGAACTGGCCGATAAGATCACCGCTGAGCAGGGCCCCGTGAGCATCCTTGTGAACAACGCAGGCAACCATTGCAAGAAGTTCATCTGGGATATGACCGTGGACGACTACAAGCGCGTTCTGGATGTGCATCTGGTGGGTGCATTCGCACTGACCAAGGCTTTTGTTCCCCAGATGAAGGAGCAGGGTCATGGCCGCATCATCTTCCAGGCCAGCATGACCAGCTACATCGGCCAGCCCCAGGTGGCAGGCTACTCCACCGCAAAGGCCGGCTATCTGGGCCTGATCCACACCCTGACCGCTGAACTGGCCGAGTACGGCATCACCGTCAACGCCATTGCTCCGGGCTGGATCGACACCCCCATGTTCCACAAAGCTACCGACAACGACCCGCCGCGTCTGGCCAAGATCATGGGCCGCATCCCCGCCAAGAGCGTGGGCGACCCTATGGATGTCGGCATGTGTGCAGCGTTCCTGTGCAGTGACGCAGCCCGCTATATCAGCGGCACCTGCATCCCTGTTGACGGCGGCGCTCTGATCGGATTCTGATGAAATGAGCCCACCCATCTCCTGAACAGACGGGTGGGCATTTTTGGAGGATATTTGTTATGAATGATCGTTTCAGCGAAGAGCTGTTCCTCACCAATGAGACCGGCAAGATGCTCTACCACAGGTATGCAGAGCATATGCCGATCATCGATTACCATTGCCATCTGCAGCCCGTGGAGATTGCCGAAAACAAGGAGTTTGAAGATCTGGGCGAGATGTGGCTGCGCGGCGACCACTACAAGTGGCGCTGTATGCGCACCTTTGGCATCGACGAGAAGTACATCACCGGTGACGCCAGCTACTACGAAAAGTACATGAAGTTTGCCGAAATTCTGCCCCAGCTGGTGGGCAATCCCATCTACATCTGGTGTGCACTGGAGCTGAAGCGCTACTTCGACATCGACGAACCCCTGACCGCAGCCAATGCACAGGAAATTTATGACCGCACCAAAAAGCTTATCATCGAAAAGCACATGACACGCTGCTGGTGCATGGAGCACAGCAATGTGCGTCTGGTCTCCACCACCGAAGACCCCATCGACGACCTGTGCTACCACAAGGCTCTGAACGAGGAAAAAATGTTCACCCGCGTGATCACCGCCTTCCGCCCCGATAAGGCCATGTTCTGCGTCAACGCCGATTTTGCTGCTTATCTGGCAAAGCTTTCTGCTGCTGCGGAGCAGCCCATCGACAGCTTTGCCGAGATGCTCACCGCATTGGAAAAGCGTTTGCAGTATTTCCAGCAGATCACCGGCACCACCGTCAGTGACGACGGCATCCCCTACTTCAACTGGGCAGATTACACCCCCGCCGAGGTAGAGGGCATCTTTGCCAAGGCACGCAGCGGCGGCAAGCTGACCCAGCATGAGATCGACCAGTACCAGAGCGCATTCCTGTTTGAGATGGCCCGTATCTACAACCGCAACCACTACGTTATGCAGCTGCACATCGGCACCTATCTGGATGCCAACACCAGCCATGTGAAGAGCGTGGGCCAGTCCACTGGTTTTGATTGCTGCGACGATGCCGCACCGGTCAAGGGTGTTGGCGAGCTGCTGAACAACCTGACCACCATCGGCGAACTGCCCAAAACCATCATCTACCCGCTGGACGGCACCAAGATTGAGACCTGGGCGATCTTAGCCGCAGGCTTCTGTGATAATGGCACCAAGGCAAAAGTTCAGCTGGGCGCACCCTGGTGGTTCAACGATCAGGCCTTTGGCATCCAGCGCCAGTTCGAGGCCTGTGCAAACCTGTACCCGGTCTCACTGTCGGTCGGCATGCTGACCGACAGCCGCAGCTTTATCTCCTATCCCCGTCATGAGCTGTACCGCCGCGTGCTGTGCAGTTATCTGGGCAGTCTGGTGGAGCGCGGAGAGTATTTCTCCGGTGAGGAAGAGCTGAAAAAGACCATCGAGAATGTCTGCTTCAACAATGTGAATGAGTTCTTTGGCTTCAACGTTAAGGTTTGATAGGAGGATTTATTATGGCAGATCTGAAGGGTAAGGCCGGCATCGTCACCGGTGGCAGCAGCGGCATTGGTTTCCAGATCGCAAATGTGCTGGCAGAGGCTGGCGCAACGGTTTACGTGATCAGCCGTACCGGCAGGCCCAAAGAGGGCGTGGGAGAAAGCGCATCGGGCGTTGTCCACCTGAAGGGCGATGTGGGCGATGTAGAAGCCATGAAGGCTATGGTGGCAGAGCTTGCCGCAAAGCACAATGGCTGCCTTGATTTTCTGGTGAACAATGCAGGCGTCAGCTATAAATGCCGTGCCGAAAACTTCCCTATGGAACAGTTTGACAACATCATGAACGTGAACGTCAAGTATTTGTTTGAGATGAGCGTTGTCTGCTACCCCTACCTGAAGAAGAGCGCGGACAAGGGCCGCATCATCAACATCACCAGCATGAGCGCACATCTGGGCTTCAGCGAGGTGGTGCCCTACTGCACCAGCAAGGGTGCTGTTTTGGCTATGACCCGCGCACTGGCTGTGGAGTGGGCCGGGGACAACATCACCGTCAACAGCATCGCACCGGGCTGGTTCCGCAGCAAGATGAACGAGCAGGTGGTGGACGCCGCCCGTGAGCAGAAGATCCTGAACCGGATGCCCCTGCATGCTTACGGCGATACCCGCGATCTGGGCAAGATGGCCGAGTTCCTGGTGGGCAATGGAGCCTCCTACATCACAGGTCAGGATTTTGCCGTGGATGGCGGTGCCCTGGCGTATGGATACTGACCGAACTTGATTTATGGTGTGCGGTCACCCGAACCAATGCCGTCAAGTCGTTGTCGGATGAAGTGGTTTTTAGTTTGTCCGGGAGTAAGTGCACGGTTTCTGCACGGTCGGTGTTATCCATGTCCGATTATGTAGGGCACTGTATTGCGTTGCAATCAGTGCCTTTTTTGCATCAGGTGAGCAGGGCTAAGCGGAGCTTTGCCTTCATTTCCGGGCCGGCATCCTTCAGCAATTCCAAGAGAGCCGTCATGGAGATGGTGGGTTCGTCTTCGGCGGGTACAGCCTGCGGGCTGGGGGTGTCGGGCTTGGCATAGAAGCCGCTTTCAAACTTCTTGCCCAGCTCCACACGGGAGGACTGCTGGATATGGGCGTAGGCGTTCACCAGCATATCCGCGCTGGCGTGTCCTGTGGTGTCCTGAACGGCCTTCACAGATCCGGCCAGCATGGTCTTTGTATTTGAAACGAACGGAGTAGGAATCTCCGCGCCTGAGAATAGATGCCATAGATGTTCCCTTCCTCAGACCGCAGCAAACCTATCGTCAAAGCTCTGCTTGCTTACCCGGATGCTGGTACCGAGGCGGATCACCTTAAAGTCTTTCGTGGTGTTGCACAGATTGTACGCGGCACGGTTGGAGATCGCCAACAGTTGGGCGATCTCTTCCGCCCGGTAAGCGAGCGGGGCGGATATTAGTTTCTCTCCCGCCCCGAAGGGCGCGTTGCTGCCCTGCATCCGCCCGGAAGGGGCGGACACGCGCCCGAAGAAAACAGCGATAACAAGTCAAAACTACTGCTTTGGGGCGCGTAGGGCGGGAGATTTTCACTTTTCGTGTGTTTTATGCCGCAGCAAAGGCGGGGCGGACGCATACGCCCCGGAAGCCGCAGAACTTGTCGGGGCAAAGCCTCTCCATCTTGCTGCGCAAGACCGTTCGGTCGCTTAAAGTCCCCACTGGGGACTTCATTGTTTCGCTGCGCCTCACAAACGCGAACTTTCCCTCGATGTGCTTGGAAAAGATCAGGCCATACTTCCCTGCATTTTTCAGCAAGAACTGGCTGAACTTCTTTTGCGGAACAGGCGATTCCAGATTATCCTCGCACCATAAAACAAAAAGAGCTTTCTGCATTTTGAATGCAAAAAACTCTTAAATAATATTATAGCAGTTTGCGTTTTTAATGCACAAGCAACATCCGCAAACTGCATATCGCAAATATGCCGTTTCGATAGGCACTATTTTTGAAAATTGCGATAATGAGCGTATTTGATTTTATCAAGCAGAACTTTGGGTTGATTCTCAAGGCCAAGTTCTCGAATATAGGAAAGATCAGCTGTCCATTTGCAAACGCTAACGGCCATTTTAACTCGGTTTCGGTTCATCCTGATGAACATCTCAAGACATTTGATGATTTCCGGTTTCTTAACATATCCATGTTCAACTAGAATTTTCAAGAGATTTCGCCTTTATAGATATACAGAATGTCATACAATATACTTGTCCGTAAAGAATCAAGTGACATGGGTGATGAACTTTGTCCGGCCGGGCGGGCAGTAGCTCAACCGATCTCGGCTCTCTTTCACGGCGATACCGTGTTCCTGCATGACCTTGATGATGTGTGTCTTTCGTTTTCGCGGCGCGTCATTGCGGTTCTTCTTTGCATATGCGTTCAGACGGCTTATGTAAGATTCAAGGTACAGTATGAAGAAAGCCGGGCGTAGCACGGACACTACAACCTGCTTCTTTCAAACATAAGAACAACACTTTTAAGTTGCACAGTCAACAACCAAAAACAAATTTTGGAGGATTGAACAACTACATAAGATTTTATTTGTGAAAAAGAAAAATACCGCCCACGCAGCGCAGCGATGATTTTGTCGGATGAAGTAAGCGGCAAAATAGATCGGGTGTGTTGCGGGGCGGTAAAAATCTTCATGGGGAATAAACCCTCACCGTTCTGTACTTTTCTACAAATTTGGTGGGATTTGCGATAGAGGGTATCATGGATTGCGGAGCACGTCAAGATGGTTTTGCAAATTTTATTGCAGTAAAGCGGCGATAGTAGGACGTATCATCTGAAACTATGTGGAAATCAGCAGTTCTGCGATTGATACCATTCATTGAAATAGCGATTGCTTTCCTCTTCATCGTGAACCCATTTTTTTGATGAATTGAAGGCATTGAACGGCGGACTGTATCCTCTCAGCGGCGTGATCTCCTGTACGTCTTTGATGTTCCGGTGCTGTATAATTTTAAATTCACTGCGCTCTGGAAGATATGAAATCGCCTTGTCGGCGTGAATTGTTCCTTGATATATATGGCAGGGGCAGCGGTAAAAGAGTTCGCAGTTTTGGGGCGCAAAGAGTAACAGGCTCTGCCTGTATGGGGCGGAGCCTGTTGCTCTTAGGAGGGTGGTTATGATAGGAGAAAAAAGTTGGGAAAGTCAAAGCTTAGGCTTCGGCAGCAGCTTCGGTCTCACACAGGGCATTCTTGGGCAGGGTCTTGACGGCTACGCAGGAACGAGCAGGGTTGGAAGTAAAGTACTTTGCGTAGACTGCGTTGAAAGCGGCAAAGTCGCCCATATCAGACAGAAAACAGGTGGTCTTGAACACTTTGTCGGCACTGCTGCCGGCGGCTTCCAGAATGGCGATCACGTTCTTGCAGCTCTGCTCGGCCTGTGCTGCAATGCCTACGGGCATTTCACCGGTGGCAGGGTCAACCGGCAGCTGGCCGGAAGTGTAGACAGCATTGCCGACCACAAAACCCTGAGAGTAAGGGCCGATGGCACCAGGAGCTTTCTCGGTATTGATGACTTTCACAATAATTACCTCATTTCTCAATTTTAAATCCTATTGTAAATCAGAACGGACCGTAATTGATGAGCTGTGCCACAAACAGAGCCACACAGCCCGTGCCAAACCAGATGCAGAACAGAGGTATCTGCGCCTTCAGCCAAGTAGTGTACTTTACGCCGGTCATCTGGATCGCGGCAACATAGAAGCCTGCAGTCGGGAAAATGGAGTTGGAGAAGCCGTCACCGAACTGATAGGCCAAAATCATGGTTTGCTGATTGATGCCCACAATCTGTGCAACAGGGGAAAGGATCGGAATGATAATGGTCGCCTTGCCAGAACCAGAGGGAATACAGAAGTTCAACAGAGTCACCAGCAGGAACACACCGATTGCCAGCAGAGCGTTCGGAAAATTGCCGAAAATCTGGACTGCTCCATGAACGATGCTGTCCAAGATCTGGCCTTCTGTCATCACGACCGCGATAGCACGGGCAATGCCAATCATAATAGCCGCAGAAACAACGTCTGCCGCACCGGAACAGAATTCATTGCAGGCGGTGTTAACGCTCAGACCGGGGATTAGCGCAGAGCCAATGCCTAGCAGAATCATGATGCCGCTCATCTGAGGAAGATCCCAGCCAAATTTCAGGATGCCGAATACCATCGTCACAAAGCTTCCAATAGCGAACGCTGCGGCAATTTTCTGCCGGGTGTTCAGAACAATGTCCTCTTCCTCCACGATGTTAGCACGGTGTTCCTGATCCAACTCATAGGTGGGGCTTTTTTCCGGATTAGCCTGAATCTTTTTCGCACGGATGCAGATGTAAAACATGGAAATAACGTAGAGCACCACCATTATCCCGGCACGGAAGCCCATACCGGAGAACAGAGGCAGACCTGTCAACTTTTGGGAAATGACTGTGGTGTACGGATTCATCAGGCCACTGGCAAAACCGACACAACTGCCGCAGACCACGATGGAGCAGGCGGTCAGGGTATCAAAGCCAAGGCTGATGACAAGCGGAAGCACGATAGGCATATACATGACGCACAGCTCCGGGGTGCCCAGACAGGTATCCAGAACGGCAAACACGGCGAACAGGATCATCAGGCCAAGAACACCCTTATTGCGGTACTTCTTAGAAACAGTCTGAATGAGTGCCTTAATGAGTCCGGCCTTCTGGATAATGGCAAACGCACCGCCGCAGGCCAGCGTAAAGCAAATAATGTCTGCAACCTCAGTAAAGCCTTTGGGGATGGCGCTCAGCAGACCCATCAGGGTAGTCGGAGAGGATGCAATGGTGTGATAGGAGTTTCCGTCCACGATGCTGCGGCCCGTTACGGCATCGGTAACACGTTCATAGACGCCGGCAGGGACAATATAGGTCAAGGCCGCGGCAACAAGGATCACAATGAACAGCATTGCAAAGGAGTGCAGCCCTTCCTTTTTCTTGTTTTTCATAATCATCACCTTTTTAACGTGTGGTTGTTCGGAGAATTACAGCTTTTTGACAAGCTCTGCGTAGAACAGGGAAGCATTGATGATATCATCCAGCTTGCAGTGCTCATTCTTCTGGTGTGCCAGAATGTAGTCGCCGGGGCCAAGGCCGATGGTGGGGACTTGGTAGCGGCCTGCACAGGCAAAACCATTGGTGGCAAAGTTCCATTTGAACAGTTCAGGAGCTTTGCCCATGACTTCTTCATACGCCTGAATACCGGTCTGAGTCAAAGTGCTTTCCACAGGCTCTTCCCATGCCGGAAGGAAAGTGTGCAGAACGACCTCCTTGCCTGTCCAGCTCGGGCCGATGGCATCATAGATCTTCCAGGTTGCATCCGTTCCGGCGATCAGCATGTCCATTTCCTTTGCAACGATCCTCTCCGTTTCGCCCAAGGCAAGACGGCGATCCAGATAGATGGTGCACTGGTCGGGTACGGCGTTTAGGGAAGCAGAACGGCTTTCGATGCGGGTCAATGCAACGGAGCCAGTCTCGCCGCCGGGTGCCTGCAGCTTCTTGTTCAGAGCATCAACACGGCCAATCAGTTCCTGCATCTTATACACGGCGTTGACGCCGGTTTCCGGTGCACTGCCATGTGCCGAAACACCATTGGTGGTGATGGTATACATTGCACGGCCGCGATGTCCCCGTGCCAGCTTGAGGTTGCTGGGTTCTCCGATGACGGCAAAATCCGGGTGGAGCAGGTCGTTTTCCTGCATTGCACGATCCAGCAGCTCGCCATCGTAGTCCTCTTCCATAATAGAGGTGGAAATGTAGACGCTCTTACCATTCAGATAGCCCAGTTTCTTCATCAGATAGGCGGCGTAGACCATGGCAACCGCTGAGGACTTGGTGTCTACACTGCCGCGTCCCCAGATGGCACCATCTACGATGTCGCCGCTGAGGGGACCGTGTTCCCACTCGTCGGCATCCAGTGCATCGACCGTGTCCAGATGAGCATCAAACAGGATTTGCTTCGGGCCGTTTCCCATACGCCCCATCACATTGCCGTAAGAATCAATTTTCGCTTCATCGAAGTTAAGCTTCTGCATTTCAGCCAGAACCAGACGCGCAGCATCCTCTTCATGTCCGGTCAGGCTGGAAGTGCGAACGAGCTTCTGCTCAAAATCGATTAGGTTCTGACGAACTTCGGCCATTGCATTTTTTAGCTCATTCATTGTTGTTATCCTCCCAACAATTTATTCCTGCGGCATTGCATTTTTGCCTTCGTAAACAATCTTGCGGTAATGCACGGGATCGGTGTCACCCTCGGTACTGAAGCAGAGCACCACGGAGTTTTCGTCCAGGCCCAGCTTCTCTTTCAGGGCGGCGTATTCCGGCTTGCCTGCGATCAGGTTGACAAGGCCTGTGGTCACGGCACCGCTCTCACCGGAAACGACCTTGGGGTCGTTGTCTTCCGGTGCAGCCAGCAAACGCATTCCGTAAGCAGAAACGTAATCCGGACACTTGAAGTACCAGTCTGCGAAATCCCGCAGTATGGGCCAGGTCAGGGTGCAGGGCTCACCACAGTTCAAGCCGGCCATAATAGTGGGCTGCTGCTCAACAGCCTCGTGGGGAGCGCCATCGGCTACCTTGGCGGACTGGTAAATGCAGGCGATGCCTTCCGGCTCAACGATGCCGAAGTGGGGGCGTTGGCCCTCAAAGGCATTGGCCAGATAACCAACCACACCGCCTGCCATGGCACCAACACCTGCCTGCACAAAAACATGGGTAGGGGCCAGGCCCTGTTCTGCCATCTGCTGGCAGGCTTCGTAGGCCATGGTGGTGTAACCCTGAATGATCCAAGCAGGAATCTTTTCATAGCCGGCCCAGCTGGTGTCCTGCACAAGGTACCAACTGCGTTCATCGGCCTGCTTGGCTGCATAGCGGACGGTATCATCGTAGCCCGTCTCCATGATCTTTACTTCGGCCTTGGGGTTCACATCCCGGATGGCTTGGGCCCGCAGCTCAGAGGAACCCACAGGCATGTAGACATGGGCCTCGCAACCAAGCTGGCCTGCCGCCCAGGATACGCCCTTGCCATGGTTGCCATCGGTGGCGGTGACGAAGACCATCTGCTGGATGGCATCCGCGTACTCCGGCTTTTTCAGGTCGGCAAAGCTGACGGCGTTCACATCTAGACCCAGTTTGCGGCAGACCACCCGGGTTAGAGCGTAGAGGCCGCCCAGGCCCTTGAAGGCGTTCAGGCCAAACCGCTTGGACTCGTCCTTGACCAGAATAGCCTTGACGCCCAGCCGCTTTGCCATGGCATCCAATTGTGCCAGCGGGGTGCGCTGGTAGCTAGGCAGCTCCTGATGGATGCGGTGTGCGGCCGTTGTCGCCTGTTCCGACAGAAAGTCCGGCCCTTTCCCCAAAGACTTGGCTTCGTTCTCTACGATTGAAACCGCGCCGATTTTCAGTTCTTTCGTAACGATCATCTCCTCAATATTAATATCCAATATATTGGTTGCAGAATCATTTTATCACGACGTAGCATAATATGCAATATATTGGTTGAAAAATCAGCAATCTGTTCAGTAAAACAGCTCTGTCTTTGTTCAGGTTGTAAAATAGCTTGTATGATTTACGGGGCTTGCCTTTTGCGATGCTTTTTGGTAAACTTATATTGGATGTAATATATTACACCCAAAGGAGAATGAAGATCATGCCTATCCCTGCTGAACAAAAGCCTATGGTGCGTACCACTGCACGGGAGCGCGTTTATAAAACGCTCCAGCAATGGATCGTCAACGGAACACTTCTACCCGAAGAACGCTTGAATGATGTTGAACTGGCCCGATATTTTTCTGTTTCACGCACCCCTGTACGGGAAGCTTTGCAGATGCTGGCTGAGCAAAAGCTTGTCAAGATGGTCCCTTCCAGCGGAACTTTTGTTGCACCGATTGACCTGAAAGACATGGCGTATGTCTATGAGCTTCTGGTGGGGCTGCAGTCTTACGCCATTGAGCTTGGCATCGACCGCATTACGAAAGAACAGCTCAATATCCTACAGCATATCAATGAGACATTTTTCAAATATGCGCAGCGGGGAGATGCCGAAAAGGCCATGGATGCGGACTGGGCTTTCCACCATTGTATTGCAGAGCTATCTGAAAATCATTATCTTGTCACCTACACCGAACAGCTGATGATGCAGGCACATCGAAATGAAATGCATTTTTTCAAAACCTATGTGCACCCGCAGCAGAGCTATGAAGCACATAGACGGGTCATAAAGGCTCTAGAAGAACACGACCTGGCAGGTGCAAAAGTCAGCGTTTGCGAAAACTGGCAGATTTCACTACAATGAGAATGCAAAAGCATTTCTGTTCGTTGCACAAAACTTATTTTATTGTAAAATTTACGGAGAGGATTGCAGTGTTGACGAGCTATCAGTGGCATTGAAGCAATAGACTGGTTCGGCATCAGTCTGTTATGGAGCCAAACCGTGGGTTAAGCGATAACCACAAGCCGAATGGATTTTCCAAAATCGAACGAAAACGCAAAACGCCCGCTCACCATGGAGATTCAGATCCATCGGTGGGCGGGTGCTTTTTGTTATTCAGCGGCAAACTGGACAGCAACAACATAAAAGGGACACCTACAACACCGTTGGTAATGACCTTTCCAATCAATCCTCCAGCCTGCCGTGGTCACACCCCAGCGACAGGTAGTGCTCTATCTCCCCTCTCAGCACCATCATTTTTGGTGTGCGGTCGCTCGAATCAATGCCGTCAAGTCGTTGTCGGATAAATCGATTTTTCATTTGTCTGGGAGTAAGTACACGGTTTCTGCACGGTTTTTGCACGGTTTCAAAACGTGCAAATCGTTGCAAAATCGGACAAAGGGTGCAGAAACTCGAAGTTCAAAACCTGCGATGTATCGCAGAGAAATGACGTTGAAACGTAACTTCAAAAAATTGAGGGAATCGCCCGGTGTGCGCTGCGAATCAGTAGGCCGTGGATTAGAAGATTAAAAAGTAATGGTCTGTTGAACAAAAATGTTCGGCAGACCATTTTTTCATGGATTTAGAAGTGCTGTCAGTTCCAGCCATACAAAAACTTTGGGTTCAGCAGATGGATCTTTGCACCGGAAAAATCAAGGATACCCTCATCGCGCATCCGGCACAGCTCACGGGAAAGAGCACTGCGGTCCACACAGAGGAAATCCGCCAGTTCTGTCCGGGTGTAGGGTAGACTGTAACAGCCTTTTTCATCGGGTGTCAAGGTTTGAAGATAAATCTTCAGACGATCTCGAAGCCGTTTTTGTGCTAAAATACGCACTTTGGTGTTAAAAAAGAGAAGCTGCTGCGCCATATCCTGCATAAGATTTGCTGTGACCTGCATCCGGCAGGGACAGGTCAGCGTTTTCTGTGACATCAATGCGCTGAAATCCAGCAGCATTACGGTACAGTCCGAACTGGCACGCAGACAGACCGGACTTACCGTCCAGCCAGTACAGGCCAGTTCGGCACCAAATACTTCTCCGGGACAAAAACGGCAGATGCTGATTTGATTGCCATTTTCATCATACAAAAATTCTTCCATCGTGCCATCCAGCAGAACACCCGTATTGTGGCTCTGCTCACCCAGCTCGACGATGTGCGCACCACGAGGATATTCACGGACAGTCGCATTCAAGCAACGAAGGACTTCCCTATATTTTCGCGGCTGGATGCCGTTGAACATGCCGCATTGCTGTAAAATTGAATAATACTGCTCCATCTTAAAATTTGCTTTGCCGTTGCCATAACAACGGACACTCCGAGGTAGTTGTGTTAAACTCTTGGTTAGAGATGCCTAATTAAAAGGCATCATTATTATACGGTATAAAGTTTGAAATGTCAAACCCTATAACTTGCAGGGTTTGTCTTGAAGGAGTGACACAATGCTTTCGTTGGGTATGGATATCGGCACTTCGACGGTCAAGTTGGTGCTGCTGCGGGATGGTGCAATGGCAAAGCAGTGGATGGCGGTGCATCACGGCAGGCCGTTCGCCTGCCTGAAAAAAGGACTTTCTGCATTGGAACTGGATGCAAACACACCGTTTTCGCTCTGTGTAACTGGCAGCAACACCGAAGCTCTGCTGGAACAGGCTCCCGATATTCCCTCTTTTGGGGATATCCCGGCTGTCGTCGAGGGTGTGCGCCAGCTTGTTCCGCAGGCTGGTTCGGTCATTGAAATCGGCAGTCAGGGTGCGCGATTCATCACGGATTTGCAGAGCCGTGCACCGCAGTTCGCAGTCAACGAACACTGTGCGGGCGGCACGGGCTCGTTCTTTGAAGATCAGATGTCCCGCGTAGGCTGCAAACTAGAAGATTATTCTTCACTGGTCGAGCAGGCACAGAGCGTCCCCCGCCTTTCCGGTCGGTGTGCCGTCTTTGCCAAGACCGACATCATCCACCGTCAACAGGAAGGAGCTGCTACGCCGGATATTCTTCTGGGTCTGTGCTATGCGATGATCCGCAACTACAAAGCGACCATCGTGCGTCGGCTTCCCGTCTGCAAGCCGGTAGTGTTCTGTGGCGGCGTGACCTGCAACACCGGCGTCATCCGGGCTATTCGGGAAGTGTTCGGCCTGACCGAAGAAGAGCTCATCGTTCCGGAGCTTGCCCGATATGAAGCGGCTCTTGGTGCTGCGCTCAAAGCGTCCGGCTCGTTCACGTTACGTCAACTGAATGATTCTCTGGACCGTACACGAACAACACACCACACGGTCGGAACATTGCCCAAACTGGAACTGCGCCCCGGCACGAGCCTTGCGGAGCCAAACGCTACCAAGATCATTCCAGAAGGTGGCTGCGCATTGGGCATCGACATCGGTTCCACCAGTACCGACCTTGTTCTGGTCGGTGCTGACGGTGAACTGGTAGACTTTCAATATCTGCGCACCGCAGGTGACCCGGAAGGAGCTGTCCGCAAAGGACTTGCAAGTATTCGTCAGCGGTTTGGTGATATCCGGTTTACGGCTGTCGGCGTGACCGGCTCCGGACGTGAGCGTGTCGGCAAACGCATCGGCGCGGATGCTGTCCGGGATGAGATCACTGCGCAGGCCAAGGGTGCAGCTCACTGGGTACCGGAAGTCGATACTGTGTTTGAGATCGGCGGACAGGACAGCAAGTACATCAGTATCCGGGACGGTGAAGTCGTGGACTTCCAGATGAACAAGATCTGCGCCGCCGGTACAGGCTCTTTTGTGGAGGAGCAAGCCGTCCGCATGGGCATCCCGCTGGCAGAATTCGGCCCGTTGGCCCTTTCTGCCGAACATCCGGCCGCATTGGGCGAACGCTGTACCGTATTCATCGAAACGGCTATTGCATCAGCCGTCGCAGAAGGCGTTTCGCAGGCAGAGATCGCCGCCGGGCTGTGTCACTCCATCGTCCAGAACTATCTGCACAAGGTAGTCGGCTCCAAGCCGGTGGGCCAGCACATTGTCTTACAGGGCGGCGTAGATTATAACCCCGGCATTGTGGCGGCGTTCCAATCCGCTTATGGCGACCGGGTGCAGGTCAGCCCGGTCTTTTCCATCAGCGGCGCATATGGCGTGGCTCTTCTGGCACAGGAAGCGGTGGGCGATGCACCTAGTCAGTTTGTGGGCTTCGACAGCCCTGCACAAGCCGCAGAGGACAGCCGCAGCGCGGAGATCCAGAAGAATATTGACTTCTACAAGCAGGCGGACAAACTGCTTTTGGAGGGCTATACCGGCAAAAGCGACCCGCGTAAAAAGACCGTAGGTGTGCCTTTTGCGTTGATGATCCACAAGTTCTTCCCGATGGCGAATGCCTTCTTTACCTCGTTGGGCTTCAATGTCGTCCTGACTGACCCCACCAGCGAGGAAACGATCCGGCTGGCTCAGCAGACCGCACAGGGAGAGACCTGCTACCCGGTCAAACTCATTTACGGCCATATGCAGCAGCTCATCGACCAAAAAGTAGATTATATCTTCCTGCCCACCATCCACACGATGAAGCACGAAAAGAGCCGTGTGAAACACAACTACGGCTGCGTCTATATGCAGACGGCAGCCGTATTCATTGCCAACGCTCTGGACATTGAGAGCAAGGGCATCATCTTGCTCAGTCCGGTGTTCGATCTCGACTTCGGGCAGGAAGCTATGGCATCTGCAATGCTGGGACTGAGCAGGATCTTAGGGATCCCGAAACCGTTTTGTGCCAAAGCTCTGCTCAGTGGTGCCATGGCGGTGCGCCGCCATACCGCCGCCGTGGAAAAACAGGGCAAAGCTCTGCTGGCGACCCTGAGACCGGACGATAAAGTGTTGGTGCTCATCACCCGAAACTACGGCGTTTCCGACCCCATCCTGAACATGGGCATCCCGGAACTGCTGTTGGAGCGGGGCTACAAGGTCATCACGCTGAGCCACCTGCCCGGTCATGCGCTGGACATCTCCGATGAATACGACAATCTTTATTATCCGTTCGGGCAGCATATCCTGTCCGGAGCAAAGCTGATCGCTCACCATCCGAACCTCTACGCTGTCTATCTGACCAACCACGGCTGCGGCCCGGACACCATGCTCTCACACCTGTTCAAGCAGGAGATGGGCGATAAACCCTACCTGCAAATCGAAGTGGATGAGCATTTTTCCAATGTGGGTGTCATCACTCGCATTGAAGCGTTCCTGAACAGCCTGCAGCACCGCCCGGCGGTGGCTCTGCCGACAGATTTCAACATCGAGCAGGTCGATATTCACCCCTGTCGTCTGGCACGGACACCATCCCCCAATGTGCCGCTCTATCTTCCGGCGATGGGTGCTTATACGCCCTATCTGGCCGCATATTTCAAACAGCAAGGGGCGGACCCCTACGAGCTGCCGCACCTGACGGACGATATTCTGAGCCTTGGCCGAGCGGAGACGAGTGCAAAAGAATACCTGCCTTTCCCGGCACTGCTGGGCAGTATCCTTGCCGAGCGAAAAAACGACCAGACAGATGCGCAGTTCCTGATTCCGCAGACGCAGGGAGCGGAAGCGGACGGTCAATACGCCCGTGTCATCCGTGCCGTGTTGGACCGCAGAAAAGAGCGGAATGCTCAACTGGTCAGCCCGATGCTGGAAACACTGCCCGAAATGGCGCAGAACCGTGACGCACTCTTCCGCGCACTGTTGGCGGGAGATATCCTCTATGCCGCCCCGGCAGATAAACGTGCAGACATGGCAGCACAGTGGGATGCTCTGCCCGGCTGGGAGCAGCTGCACACAGCGGCGAGAGAGATCGGCGCACTTCCCGCAAAAGGCCGCCGCATTGCCGCGGTTGGTACACCGCTCTGCCTGACAGAACTGGACAGCGGCGTACTTGCCGCGCTGGAAGCCGAAGGCGAACGGGTGCTTCGCGCTCCACTCAGCGAGGCGCTCTGGTTTCTATGGAAAGACAATTTGGATGAAAACAAACCATCGGCTGGTTGGCTTGACCAGATGCAGAGGCAGATGCAGACCCTTGGGAATGAACTTGGAGCGCAGAGTGCCTTTGCGGAAGACGCTGAAACACTGTTCCTCATTGCGGACTCTGCCTTGCCGAATTTTTCAGGCGGGAACGGCCGATATCGGTACGCCAAGGCCGTGGAGCTTTCTGGCCGTACCAATGCAGTGCTGACCCTTGCACCCCGGTATGAAAATACCGCGATGATCCTGGATATGCGCGACCTGCACGATGCCTGTCGGGCTCCGCTGTTCCAGCTTTCCCTTGATAATGACTGGGATGAAACTGCATGGAGCCGCCTGCGTTCGTTCCTCTACTACTGCTGAATCTGGCAGACGCAAAGAACCCGTCCGGTACGTCCGGACGGGTTCTCTGCGTCTGTTATGAAACAGAAGATCGCTTATTCGATGACCAGCAGCAGGCTCATCTTGAACTTGCCCTGTGCGGTAACGCTGTGCAGGCCGTTCTTATCGAAGCGGAAGCTCTCGCCTGCATTCAGCTCGTGATCCTTGCCCTCATAGCCAATAATGGCCTTGCCTTCGAGGGCGGTCAGGATGGCATTGCCGGGAGCGCGGTGCGGAGTCAGGCCGGTGCCCTCGTCAAAGGCCATCAGGACAAATTTCATGTTGTCTGCATGAGCGATGTCCAGATTGGCGATGCTGCCCTCTTCATAAGAAATGAGGTCCTTCAGCTCGGTGGGCTGGCCAGCCTTGATGATGTTGTTCATGGTAAAATTCTCCTTTTTCAAAATGATTTCGGTATAGATCATTCCACTGTCGGTTTTTGTGCCGCACAGTGTTTTTGGCGGTACATACAGCACTTCTCCGGGCTTGACAGACACTTCCTGCCCATCGACTCCCAGAAGAAACCTGCCGTTTCCCTCACCACCCAGATAAAGAGTGGTGCAGTCATAGTATTCCGGGGTAATAGAAGTGCCTGCGCCCAAGGAAAACCATGTTACCGGCACTCCATAGCCCAGTCCGGAAGGTCGGGAAACGGTCATAGCATCCCGGATCGGGCGAACCTGGGAAAGTGTAAAAGGGACATTGTTCATACAGCAGTTTCCTCCCGCAGACCAACCGGAACGATGCTGCGCACCGACCGCCCCTGATAATGCAGTTCATCCACCAGCACCTGGACATCAAAAGAATACGAGATGTTCTCCTCGCTCAAGATCTCCGCAGCTGGACCGTAGAAAAATTCGCCTTTGCGGTTCAGCATCAGGGCTTCGTCCGCTACGCTCATGGCATTGGTGGGATAGTGGGTATTCATGATGGCACTGATGCCGGATTCATGCGCCAGCCGCTCCACCATATTCAGTACTAAGATCTGATTGTGGAAATCCAGACCGGTTTCCGGCTCGTCCAGAATGATGAGCTTCGGCTCGTTGATGAGGGCACGGGCAATGAGCACCATTTGTAGTTCACCGCCGCTCATCCGGTTGCAGTCCTTGTTGGCAAGACGGGTGATCCCCACTCGTTCCATCATGGCTTCCGCCATTTCGATTTCCTCTTTGCCGGGCTGCTGAAAGGCTCCGAGATGCGCACTGCGCCCCAGCAGAACCATTTCCAGACCGGTGTAGGAAAAAGCGAAGCCACGGGACTGCGGAATGTAGGAGATAGTGCTCCAGACATCCTTCGGCTTGAGGGTGTGGATATCCTTCCCATAAAATAGGGTTTTTCCGCTGTGCCATGGCAGCAGACCGATCATGCACTTGAGCAGGGTGGTTTTACCAATGCCGTTTGGACCAAGAGTCGCAAGGATGTGACCTTCTTCCAGACCCAAATTGATATTTTCGAGAATCACAGGCTGCTTCGGGTAGCCGAAGCAGCCGTTCTGCACTTCCAAGATCATTGCAGATTGCTCCTTGTTTTATTCAACAGAGAAATAAACGCCGGTGCACCGATGATGGCGGTGAGGACGGAAAGAGGCAGCTCGATAATGCTGATGCTGCGGGACAAGGTATCGATCAGGATCATAAAGCTGGCTCCCAGACTGAGACTGAGGGGCACCACATAACGGTTGTTGCTTCCAACCAGCATCCGGGATGCGTGCGGGATCAGCAGGCCGATCCAGCCCACCTGACCGCACATGGAAACGGCAGAAGCCGTGATCAGCGTAGATGCAACAATAAACAGCATCCGGGTCTGTTTGATGTTGATGCCGCTGGAACGAGCCTCGTCATCACTCAGTGAAAGAATGTTCAGCCGCCAGCGCAGCAGATAGATGATGATGATTCCAGCAACGATAAGCGGGCAGCCGATCAGGATCTTTTGGTAACTGGCACTGGTAAAGCTGCCCAAGAGCCAGTAGGTGATCTCCGGCAGCTTGTTCTGCGGATCGGCAGTATATTTCAGCAGCGAACCCAGTGCGTTGAACAGAGCGGATGCGATCATACCGGCCAGCACCAGATAAACCATAGAACGCCCATCACTCTTGCCTGCGACTTTCAGAGTAAAACAGACGGAAATCAGGCCAAAGACCAAGGCGATGAGCTGCGTTTCCAGAATACTGCAAGACAGGATGATAGCAAGAATTGCACCCACACAGGTGCCGCTGGTCACACCCAAAATATCCGGTGTGGCAAGCGGATTGGAGAATAAGGATTGATAGGCATTGCCTGCACAAGCCAGACCTGCGCCGACGATGATGGCCGTCAGAATGCGGGGCAGCCGCAGATTGATGACGATGGAGTAGTTCTGTACATTTGAGGTGCTCTCACCCGTCAGCGCGGTGCGCAAAGCTGTGAGAACTTCGCCTGCCGGAACATTCATTCGCCCAAAGCACAGGCAGATGAGTGCGGTCACAAGGGGAAAAGCGAACATCAATACCACGGCCAGAGGAGTGAACCGGCCTTTTTTTATCCAGATGGTATCCTTCATCAGTACAGCAGCATTTCCTCCAGCTCGTCATCTGTCACATCGTAGCCGTACCATGTCTTGTAATATTCCTTGATGGTATCGCCCAGCGGATAATCGGCAAAAGCATCCGGGTAGGTGTTGCAGGCCAGCCATGCCAGCACCAGCGGAGCATCCGGATTCGGGGTGAACCAGTTCCACATACCCAGCGTAGTGTTGTATACCCGGCCGCTCTTCACGGCAGTCAGGGTGGAGAAGTCAGCACCGTCCACATTCCCGCTCAGCACGTCCTCGGTGCGCAGGGGCTGCAGGCCGGGACCATCCAAGAAAAGAATATCGGGATCCCAGCTATAGATCTGCTCCATGCTGGCCTGTGCAAAGCCGGTGGCTTCCAGTGCCTTGTCCGTTACGCCCAGACGCTTCATCCAGTAGGTGCCAAAGGTGCCCTGACCGGATACCTTCGGCACACCGTCTGAATACTTCCACAGGATCAGCGCACTGGGACGATCCGTTTGAGGGATTTCCGCAATACGGGCTTCCACATCGGTCACGATCTCATCACCGGCAGCAACAAAGGCGTCGGTCTTGCCCGGCTCGTTGAAGATCTGCTCCAGCAGCTTCAGCCACTCTTCGTAACGTTCAATGGGATCGGCTTCCGTAGATGCGCCCACGGTAGCGAAACCGACGGAGGGGATTCCGCTGGCCTTCAGGATTTCGGCATGGGAGGAGTTGCCGGCATTGTACAGGATAACATCAGGGTTCAGCTTCAGGATCTCCTCGATGTTCAGGTCGCTCTGAGCATAGACCGTATCGCTGGACTTCAGAAGCTCCGGGGCGATATTCTTCAATACAGTGTCAGAAATGACCGACTTGAAAGAGCCGCAGTAACCCACGATGTAGGGAGCGCTGCCCTCAAAATAAGCCATGTAGGTGGACAGGATCGGAATCTGGTCGATGACGACACGGGTGACCTTATTAGGCACTTCTACTTCGTTGCCGCCGTGGTCTACGACGGTATGGGTGCCGGTCTCATCCATAGATGCGGCAGAGGAAGTTGCTTCGCTGGATACAGCGGAAGAAGCCATAGAAGAAGCCATGCTGCTGGAAGAAGAACCGCAGGCGGCCAGAACACCGGCTGCACTTACAGCAGCCATGGCAGTGATAAACGAACGACGAGAAATTTTTTTCATGGAAAACTCCTTTGATAAATCAATGGTTCTTTGGTTGTGGCAGTTAGTTAGTTATAACCAACTACAGAGCATTTTATCAAATTCACTTTCCCTTGTCGGTTGCTATGGCAACGGCGGCGCAAATTTATGTGATGGTAAAAATAGACACAAAAACAGGGTGCGCCCTGAATAGGACGCACCCTGCCATCGCGATTCGCGGTCTGATTCGTTGGCAACAACCGTGAATTGCATATCGCAAACAGGTCGTTGAGAATTGCGCTGCTTGTAAAACTTGCGATCAAGACCACAGACAACAACAATATGTACAACAGGGCGTTCCCCGTCGGGAACGCTCTGTTTCTCTTTGCCGGGGGAATGATGAGCCTGCTCTGCCTGCCATGCGGCAAATTCCCGTGCCAGACGGTCGATGACTTCATCGGGATAGGGGGAGGTGTTTGTGCATGAAAGACGCGGGCTGCTATAAAACGGCAGGGTCTCCCGCAATCAGGAAACCTTGCCGTTTTGTGCTATATGTCGGCTGAATCAGGCAGCCTTCCGCAAACTTACAGTGCCACGCTGACCGGCAGGACATACACGCCGTCGGCGGTGTAGAAGGTGATCTGAGTGATCGTCTTGCCGATGATGGATGCAAAGTAAGGATCATCGGCATTGAAGCCCAGCTTGGTGCCATGCCAGATGTTGGCCAGATGACGCAGGCCGTACTCACTGCCATCGGCGGTGGTCAGAACTGCGCCGTAGACCTTGTTGGCCTTGTAGTCCAGATCAAAACCGGAGATTTTCATCTCGTGGGTGGCGCGGCGACCGTTGGTATTCAGCTCCACAGTGGCGCCCTCTACGGTGGTCTCGGTGGCGTGGACCTTGCCAAACTCCCACTTGCCGCTCAGCAGGTCATACCATGCGGTGATGTAGTAGGCAGGGGTCTCACTGAGCTTGTAGTAAGCGTAGCTCTCGTTCTCAAACAAGGCATCTGCGCCGGTGTAGGTGGTGGTGGATTCCTTGCCCTTCAGGGTAACGGTAATGTCGTAGCTGTCGGCATCGGTGACCTGCTTTGCATTCTTCAGCGCCCACGGGGTCAGCACCTTGACCGGGAAGGAAACGCCGGTGATGTCGGTGCCATCTGCGTTGACGTGGTAGGAACCGGCGACAAGCTTGCCCGCACGGGGCTTGTTCCTGGTGGCGCTGGTCACAGCGTCGATCTCGGATGCGTTGTCCGCACCGACAGCCTTGTAGAAGTCGGCGTAGGGGATGTTCATCTGGACATAGCTGGAGGTCAGGCTGTTTTCCTGTTCCATCTCTTCCGCAGCGAAGGCCGGGACTGCCACAGCGCATACCAGCATAGCGGCCGCAAGTACACCTGCAAATACTTTTTTCAATCTCATGGCAACATACCTCTATCTCAGTTTTGAAAAAACGGTTAGCTTTGTCTAACAACTGATGCAAAAAAATGCAGGGGAAAAAACCCTCAGATGGTTAGTCAAAACAAATTCACAAAGTAAAAATAGCACTCCCACCGGGCGTTGTCAAGCAGAAACCGGAAAGTTTGCAGAGGTGAATTTTTCGGTGCAGGAAACGATCTGCATCCTCTATACCGCAAAGCCCTTGACCTTTTTGCCGGAGCGCAGTATACTTTTTATGCGGTTAGTCATGAATAACCACAAGGAGGTACTACATGATACAAGACGCATTCTGGGGGGTATTGATCCCCTTTCTGGGTACAAGCCTTGGGGCGGGCTGTGTGTTCTTTTTGAAAAACGCTTTGAGTGACGGCATCCAGCGCGCCCTCACCGGCTTTGCCGCCGGAGTGATGGTGGCGGCATCGGTGTGGAGTTTGCTGATCCCGGCTATGGAGCAGGCCGCAGATCTGGGCAGGCTGGCGTTTTTCCCGGCGGCGGCAGGCTTTTGGCTGGGCGTCCTGTTTTTGCTGCTGCTGGACCATCTCATCCCGCATCTGCACCAGAACAGTTTGCAGGCCGAAGGGCCAAAAAGCCAGCTCCAGCGCACCACTATGATGGTTCTGGCGGTAACGCTGCACAACATCCCGGAGGGTATGGCAGTGGGCGTGGTCTATGCCGGGTATCTTGCCGGGACTACTCAGATCACCGCCGCCGGGGCGCTGGTACTTTCCCTTGGCATTGCCATCCAAAACTTCCCGGAGGGGGCCATCATTTCCATGCCACTGCGGGCGGAAGGAATGAAAAAAGGCCGGGCGTTCTGGGGCGGCGTGCTGTCCGGCATCGTAGAGCCCATCGGGGCAGTGCTGACGATTCTGGCGGCAGGCATCGTGGTGCCTGCTTTGCCCTATCTGCTCAGCTTTGCTGCCGGAGCCATGCTGTATGTGGTGGTGGAGGAACTGATCCCGGAAATGTCGCAGGGGCAGCACTCCAACGTCGGCACGGTGTTTTTTGCGGTAGGCTTCAGCGTGATGATGGTGCTGGACGTGGCACTGGGGTGACGGTTGGAGTCCCCGAAAACGAAATCTCTTTCGGAATCTCCGAAAATTCCTAAACTTCTTGACAGAGGAGACGGCAGGGCGTATTATTTTGGCAGAAGGACCGCTGAGAAGCGGCTTTTTATAGAACAGAAGGTTAGCTTTATTTAACTTCCGGCACGATGAATTGCTGGCCTGTCACCCGGAGCAGTGGGCGCATCTGGTAAAAAGCATTGCATTGTGAACGGTAAACAGAAAGAGGGTGGCGTTATGTCATTTTTTGAAAACACCCGAAAGCCCGTAGGCTTTGGCGGAAAGATCATGGTCGCAATGATGAACTTTGGACACAGCGCAATGGCAGGATGGGGGCTGAGTTTTTTACAGCCTGCCCCGGATGCCATGGTGCTGGACTGCGGCTGCGGCGGTGGAGCGAACATTAAAACGCTGTTGAAGCTGTGCCCCGACGGCAAGGTGCAGGGCATCGACTACTCAGCCGTCAGCGTGGAAAAAACGCGAAAGGTCAATGCCAGAGCCATTGCGGCAGGACGGTGTACCGTGCAGCAGGCAAGTGTGGCAGAGCTGCCGTTTGAAGCGGAGCGGTTTGATGTGGTGACCGCCTTTGAAACGGTCTATTTCTGGCCGGAGCTTGCACAGAATTTCAGAGAGGTCTATCGGGTGCTGAAGCCCGGCGGAATCTTTTTCATCTGTAACGAAGCGAACGGCGAAACGACAAAAGACGACAGATGGACACAAATTATCAATGGGATGACCATCTATACGGATACTGCACTGAAAGAATATCTGGAAAAAGCAGGATTCTGTCAGATCCAAAGCCACAAAAATAAAAAGGGCTGGCTGTGCGTCACAGCGCAGAAATAAGGTGCGATCATGTCGAAAAAAGCAACGGAATCTCAAAGGAACGCAATGAGCTGGATGTACCGGGGCAAGGAGATCTTCAAGCCTTTGAATACCGGCTGGATCGACGAGAATGCTGCCTGCGTGCGCGAATGGGTGGCGAACATCTTCTTCTACCGCAAAGGCGATACGACCATTATGGTCGATGCGGGATATAACTACGACCGCCTTGCCGAAAAAATGGGCTGGCTTGGGATCGATCCGAAGTCGATACACCATATCCTTATCACCCATCAGGACACCGACCATGTGGGCGCGGTGGAAGCGGACAGTCCGGGGCTGTTTCGGAATGCGAAGCTGTACATCGGCGAGATCGAGAACCGGTATCTGATCGGAGAAGCACGCCGCAAGGTTATTTATCATCTCTATAAGCTGCCGCCAGTGACCATCTGCAACGAAAAGCAACTGCTTCACGATGGAGAGGTCTTTGATATTGACGGCGTCAGGATCGAGTGTTTTCTGGTTCCCGGTCATACATGGGGACATATGGTCTACCTCATTGACGATAAGTACCTGTTCACCGGCGACACCATTTGGTTCGGTGCAGACGGCGGCTACAGCTTTATTTCTTCTCTTGCCGAGAGCAACAAGCTGGCGGTGCGGTCACTGGCAGAGCTGGAGCGGAAACTGCGCGCACGTGGGCTGCATCCATATTTCATCACCGGTCACACGGGATGGACGGACAATTTTGCCTTTGCGTTTGCCCACAAAGACAAGCGCTGTTCACCGTTCAAAAAACGAGTACACGACCCATCGGCGCCCTATGATGCCTACGACGAATCGGGCGACACCGAAGAAAATGCAAAGAGCGGTTTTCTGAAAGGCGTGGGAAGATGAAGGACAGCGAATTACAAATTGACCGCAGCTGCCATGTGCTGTATTCCAAACCCTGCAAAAAGGAAATTCTGGCGAAAATCACTCTGCACTATCCGGAGGCGGAGCGCGAGGCGGTCTGGGAGCAGGTGCAGCTGAGATACGCAGAGCTTCTTTCCAAGTGGCGCACCGACCTCGGCGGTAAAAAGAATTTTCACAACGGCGTAGGCGGCACCTACGACTGCATCGCCATCATGTGCTTTTACGATGTGTGCCGGGATGTGGTCACATTCCGCGAAATGGAAGAGATAGAAGAAAATCTGGTCCTGCCGTCCTTCCGGAAGCTGCGCTTCGTTGACATCAACAAGCCATTCTGGAAAAAGCTGATGTATCGGGCATTCCGCGCTGCCAAAAAGCACTGTGACACATGGCATGATTACGAGATGGATGTTACGCCTTACGAAAACAGCAAGCCCATCTATTATGAATTTACGGCGTGTCCGGCGGCGGAATTTGCCAAGCGGTTCGGATTTGCGGACATTATGCCCGCCCTGTGCAATGTGGATTATGCGTCCATGGAACTGCTCCATGCCAAGCTCGTGCGGACGACCACCTGCGTGGACGGCTGCCGATGCGACTATACCATCTGCGGCGATAAGGATCCATACGTAAAGGAACATCCCGAATACCGGGATGAAAAGGGATACAGGAGGAATAAGTAATGCTTTTACAGGTGATCCTGGAGGGTCTTGGGCTGGAGGCTTTGCTGGTTCTTGTCTGTGCTGTGGGCATCTGCAAAGGGGCTGTTGGGATGGTGCATCTTTACAGCCCGGCGGTGCAGCAGCGGTGCGTGAAGCTGGGACTTACAACACACGAGAAAATCAAGCGCAATTCTTTGATTTTCAAAGCGTTCTGCGTCCCCGGCTACATCGCCTATGTGCTGGTCTGTGTCTATGGGATAAATGGTACGCACGGCTTTGCGGCGGGCTTCTGGCAGCTGCTGGTCATCTTGTCCGTTATGAATCTGATCGACCGCTTTTTGATCGATGGTTACTGGGTGGGGCATACGAACGCATGGACGATCCCCGGAACAGAGGATCTGAAGCCGTACATTACCGCAAAAGACAAGCAGAAAAAATGGCTTTTCGGTACGGCAGGTATGGCGGTCATAGCGGCTGTACTGGCGGCAATTATGACAGTTTTTATTCACTGAGGAAGGAACCTATGAAATATAAAATCGAGAAAAACACCGTGCAGGAGACGCTGATCCTTCCGCTGTATTCCCGGAAGTTGTGTACGGAGCTGTACCCGAACCTTTACCGGGACGAAACAGCGGTTCGTCTGCTCGACCAGATCGACTACGACTTTTCAGAGACCGAGAAAAACTCCCGCAGTCTGATGCAGCGGTTCGGTGCGCTGGAGGTCGCCATGCGGCAGAATGACCTTGCTTTTGAAGTGCGGGAATACCTGAAAACGCACCCCGGCGCAGCGGTGGTCAATCTGGGCTGTGGGCTGGACAACACCGGCAGAGCCTGCGACAACGGCAGCTGTAAGATCTATAATCTGGACTTCCCGGATGTGATTGCCCTGCGGCAGCAGCTGATGCCCGCCGGGGAACGGGAGCAAAACATCCCCCGCGACCTGAAAGACCCCGCATGGTTTGACAAGATCGATGCCTCCGGCGGGGCGGTGTTCTTTGCCTCCGGGGTGTTCTATTACTTCCTGACGGAGCAGGTTCGGGAACTGGTGCAGGGGATGGCGGACGCTTTCCCCGGCGGAGTGCTGGTCTTTGATGCTGCCAACCGGACGGCGGTGAAAATGATCGCCAAAACGTGGCTCAGGACGGCGAAAATCAAGGATGTAGGGGCATATTTCGCGGTTTCGGATGCAAAAAGTGAGCTTTCCCCATTGGACAGCCGCCTGCAGGTGTCCAGCCGGGGCTATATGCTGGGTTACAGCGACCTGAAAGACCCATCGGTCAGCTGCTTTTTCCGATTCCTCGCAAGGGTTGGGGATGGCGGGATGAAAATGCAGATCGTGAAGATCGGATTTGGAGGCAGACAATGAAGTGTGCAGGGATGCCCATGGGGATGTGGGTGCTGTTTGCAGGCTCCTTTCAAAAGCAGCTGACGGCGGTACTGGGCTATGATGCAGCCACCGCAAAGCAGACCACCAAAACCGCCAAGCTGAAATACAAAGAGATCCTCGCCAAATTGCCGGAGTTTGAAAAGGGGGACCGCTTCCAGTTGAACATCATTGGCTGCGCCATACTGGGGGCGTTCGTCCTCTGTATGCCGCAGCGGCCGGATGCAGAGGCGCTGACGGTATACTATGAGAACGCTCAGATGACGCCGCTGATGAAGTGGTTCTGCCGCAAGAGCGGAAAAAGCAAGTTTACCGCAAAGGACATTGCTGCCATGAAAGCCACCGCCGCTCTGAAAGCCGCCGACCGCAACCCCTACTCGTGGAATATGGACTTTTATGAGTATCCCGACGGCAGCGGCTACGAGGGACGCTTTACGAAATGCGGCATCTGCACACTGATGCAGGAGCTGGGGCTTTATGACCTGACACCTGCCATGTGCCATCTGGACTACGCCATGAGCGAAGCGGGCGGCGTAACGAACTTTGTGCGGCAGTATACTCTTGCCTCCGGCGGACCCTACTGCGACTGCGGGTATCAAAAGAAACGAGTATGAGGTGGAACAGCATTGAAATACTTTGAATTCGGACAGGAGCGCCCGGAACTGATGGCGATGCCCCGCACCGTCGTGTTCTCCAACGAAACGGGGAGCGGGAGCATGACCATCTGTCCACTGTTTTCGGGGGCAGAACTGTACTACAACGATATGCATCTTGTTTCCTTTGACGAGGCTCCCGTATTAGCGCGGAATGTGATCGAGATCAACCACTGCCGCGTGGGGCGTTACGAGTGCAGTTTTGGGGAAAATAGCTGCTGCTATCTGGCAGCAGGGGATTTTGCGGTGTGTGCAGCAGCGCGCAAGAAATCCTCCTCCTGCTTCCCATTGCGGCACTATCACGGCATTACCATTCTTCTGGATCTGGATGCGATCTCGCTGGAAATGCGGAAACAAATGGAATGGTACGGCGTAGACCTTGATGTCATACGGCGGTACATCTGCACGGAAAACCGCTGCTGTATCCTGCGGTCAGAACCGACCATTGCCCATATTTTTTCAGAGCTTTACACAGCGCATTCTGTGCCGGACACCGGCTATCTGAGGTTGAAAGTACTGGAGCTGCTGCACATTCTGAGCCGCCTGAAAGACCGGGATGATGTGCAGCAGACAGACTACTTCAATCAGCATCAGGTGGAGTGTGTGAAGCAGGCTGCGGCTCTTCTCACACAGAAACTGACCGTCCATCAAACCATTGAACAGCTTGCGCAGGATGTCGGACTTTCGGCTACGGCACTCAAGACCTGCTTCAAAAGCGTTTACGGCAGCTCGGTCTATGCATATCAGAAGGAATACCGCTTGCAGCTGGCACAGAAGCTGCTGACCGAAACGGACAGCACCATTGCAGAAATTGCACACCAGATCGGCTACGAAAATCCAAACAAGTTTTCTTCCGCGTTTCGCCAGTCTCTTGGCATGACCCCGACGCAATATCGGAAGATGCGTCCGATTGGATAGATTTTGTCTGTTTGGTTCTTGTAAAAAGCGGCCTGTTCCAGTAAAATTTGTTTGTGGTTAGTGAACACTAATTACAAAATCAAACGATTTTTCTGGAGGGGGTTTTCCATGCGTATGATAAAAAAGTTCTGGGTATGGTGACCGTACTGGCTCTGTCTGTCTCTCTGCTGGCCGGTTGCGGCAGCACGGCGGCATCCCCGGTGTCTTCTGCTGCAAGCACTGCGGCTTTACCAATGACCTTGCGACCCTGACCTTTGACGGCGAAGTTTCCACCATTTCTGGCACCGATAAGGATGGCAATGAGCTGTTCTGTACTGAGAATCTGGCAGGTTAATACGCAGAATGTGATGTGGAGCAAAAACGCCACGGCACATTTTTGCATAAAAATTATTTGAAGGAGGTTTTTTCGTGAAAAAACAGTCCGATCTTTCCCGGCTGATGGGTTACGCCGGGAACTACCGATATTTCACCTACGCTTCGTGGGTGCTGTCCGCGGTCAGCGCGCTGGTGGCGCTGGTGCCTTTTGTGTACATCTGGAAGATCCTGCGGGATGTGCTGAACGCAGCGCCAAACTATGCGCAGGCGGTGAACATCCCTCGTTACGGCTGGATGGCAGTGTTATTCGCGGTGCTGTCTTACCTCATTTACATTGCGGCGCTGATGTGCTCCCACCTGTCGGCGTTCCGGGTGGCGACCAATCTGCGGCTGGCGGCGTCGGAGCATCTGGCGGTGCTGCCGCTGGGCTTTACCGAGAACTTCGGCAGCGGCAAGCTGCGTAAAATCATCCATGAGAGCACCGGAGCCGCCGAGACCTATCTGGCCCACCAGCTGACCGACCAGTACAACGCCATCGCCACCCCGGTGGGGCTGCTGGTTTTGCTGCTGGCGTTCGACTGGCGGCTGGGGCTGCTGAGCCTTGCGCCGGTGGTGCTGGCCTTCCTCATTATGACGACCATGACCGGCAAGCAGATGGCTGAAAGAATGCGGCAGTACGGGAACGCCTTGGAGGCTATGTCCAATGAGGCCGTGGAGTACGTCCGGGGTATCCCGGTGGTCAAGACCTTCGGGCAATCGGTATTTTCCTTCAAAAAATTCAAGGCCACCATTGATGAGTACGAAAAGTGGGTCGTCTCCTACACCAAAGAGCTGCGCCTGCCCATGATGTTCTACACCGCCGCCGTCAACGGCGTGTTCGCCTTTTTGATCGCGGGCGGGCTGCTGTTCACGACCCACGGCGTCACCCCGGAGTTTCTGCTGAACCTGCTGTTCTATATCATCATCACGCCGGTGATCTCCCTGACCTTGACCCGTATAATGTACATGAGTGAGAACAAGATGGTGGTGGCGGATGCGCTGGCACGCATCGACTCGGTGCTGGAGGCGGCGCCCATGCAGGTGCAGGCTGTTCCGCAGCACCCGCAGGATTCCTCTGTCACGCTGCGGGATGTGCATTTCAGCTACGACGGAAAAACCGAGGTCATCAAGGGCGTTTCTATGGACATTCAGCCGGGGCAGACGGTGGCTTTTGTAGGCCCCTCCGGCGGCGGCAAATCCACGCTGGCAAACCTTGTCTGCCGGTTCTTTGATGTGCAGAGTGGCAGCGTCCGGGTGGGCGGAGCGGATGTGCGGGATATCCCCAAGGAAGAGCTGATGGATACCATCTCCTTTGTCTTCCAGAACAGCCGCCTGCTCAAGGGCAGCATTCTGGACAACGTCCGTCTGGGTAGGCCGCAGGCCACCGAAGCCGAGGTGCTGGCGGTGCTGAAAGCTGCACAGTGCATGGATATCGTGGAGAAGTTCCCGGCGGGCATCCACACGGTCATCGGCACCAAGGGTGTGTATCTGTCCGGCGGCGAGCAGCAGCGCATTGCCATTGCCCGTGCCATGCTGAAAAATGCGCCCATCCTGATCCTGGACGAGGCCACCGCCTTTGCCGACCCGGACAATGAAGCAAAAGTACAGGCGGCTTTTGCCCAGCTTGCCAAGGGCAAAACGGTGCTGATGATCGCACACCGCCTGTCCACCGTCGCCAACACCGACTGCATCTATGTGGTGCGGGATGGGCAGATCGCAGAATCCGGCACAAAGGACGAGCTGTGCGCGCAGAACGGTCTGTTTGCCCGGATGTGGCAGGAGTATCAGGCGTCGGTGCAGTGGAAGGTCGCAAAGGAGGGGTAAGGAATGATCGGAAAAATTCAACACGCCATAGCCAGCTCACCGGAGGGCGCAAAGGGGCTTGTAAAGGGCGTTCTGGCCTGTGCGTTCCAGAACATGGCGTTCATGCTGCCCACCGGGCTGCTGTATCTCTTGGTAAAAGACCTGCTGGCAGGCTCTACGAGCGGGAGAAGTACCTTTTATCTGCTGGGATGCGCTGCCTGCTTTGCACTGATTTTACTGACCACATGGTTCCAATACAACGACACCTATTTTACCACCTATAAGGAGAGCGGCACCCGCCGCCTGACCCTTGCGGAGCGGCTGCGGAAGCTGCCTCTGTCCTTTTTCGGCAAGCGAGACCTTGCCGACCTGACCAGCACCATCATGGCGGACTGCGAGGTACTGGAAAAGGACTGCTCCCACTTCATCCCCGGTCTGTTCGGCTCCCTCATCTCCACCGTGCTCATTGCCCTGAGCCTGTTTGCCTTTGAGTGGCGGATGGCACTGGCGGCGCTGTGGGTCATTCCAGTATCCGCTGCCATCGTGGTGGGCAGCTATCGGGTACAGGACAAGGTGCAGGCCAGGACCATGGCCGCGAAAATGGCCTGTGCGGACGGCATTCAGGAGTACATCGAGACCCTCCGGGACCTGAAAGCCAGCAATGCGGAGCAGCGGTATCTGTCCGGCCTTTCCGACAAAATCCGGGCAGTGGAAAAGCAGTCTATTGTGGCAGAGCTGGAAACAGCGCTGCTTGTGTGCTCCGCCAGCATGGTGCTCAAGCTGGGTATTGCGTCGGTGGCGCTCACCGGTTCGGTGCTGCTGGTGCAGGGCGGCATCGACGTGCTGACCCTGTTTCTGTTCCTGATGGCGGCATCCCGGATGTACGACCCCATGCAGGGTGCCTTGCAGAATCTGGCGGCGGTCATTGCCATGCGGACCAATGTAGGACGCATGAATGAGATCTTGGACGCTCCCTTGCAGACCGGCAGCGAGCAGCTGACCAATCAGGGCTGCGATATCGTGTTCGACCATGTGGGCTTTGCCTATAACTCCGGCGAGACGGTGCTGCGGGACGTTTCCTTTACCGCAAAGCAGGGGGAGGTCACGGCGCTGGTAGGCCCCTCCGGCGGCGGAAAAACTACCGTTTCCCGGCTGGCGGCACGGTTCTGGGACTACCAGAAGGGCAGCATCACCGTGGGCGGCATGGATGTCTCCCGAATCGACCCGGAAAAGCTCATGAGCCTGTATTCCATCGTCTTTCAGGATGTGACCCTGTTTGACAACACGATCCTCGAAAACATCCGTCTGGGGCGCAAGGGTGCCACCGACGAGGAGGTCCTTGCGGCGGCAAAGCTGGCAAACTGCGAGGAATTTGCCGAAAAGCTGCCGGACAAGTGGAACACCAACATCGGTGAGAACGGCTGCGCTCTTTCCGGCGGTGAGCGTCAGCGCATTTCCATCGCCCGCGCCTTCCTGAAGGATGCGCCCATCATCCTGCTGGACGAGGCCACCGCCAGCTTGGATGTGGAAAACGAAACTGCCATTCAGGGGGCTCTGTCCCGGCTCATAAAACACAAAACCGTCCTCATCATCGCCCACCGGATGCGCACCGTAGCCGGTGCGGATCAGGTGGTGGTGCTGTCGGGCGGCATCGTGGCCGAGCAGGGCAGCCCGGCAGAGCTGTACGCCCGGAAGGGACTGTATGCCCACATGGTGGATCTGCAGTCGGCAAGCCAGAACTGGACGATCTGAGAATGAGGGCGGCTTTTTATAAGTGTGCCGCCGCCAAGAAGAAAAAGACCCGCGATAAAAAGTCCGTGCGGAAACAGTAGCTGGAAGATCTGGCGGTCAGCGAGACCATGAAGCTGGTGGAAGATGACGCTATGGAGTCCATCATCGCCAAAGTCATGGAGCTGTAAGCACGCATTGCGGAAGAAAAGCTGGCAAAGCCCAAGGTCACGGAAGAGTTTATCCGGTGGAGAAGCGACAGAAGCTGCATCCGAGGGAAATGGCTCGGATTTGGATTGCCTTACTGCGCCAGAAAATGCCGTGAAATCGAAAGATTTCATGGCTTTTCTGTTTTGTGAGCCATGAGTACACGGCTGCGGAAAGAGTGAGACTTATCTCCAGAAGATTCAAGACGGAAAAGATGGAATTTTATATTGACAAGACATCAAGACAAGTATATAATCGAACAGGGAAACAACAAGGCATCACGGCGAAAAGCGTTCGAATGCCGCTTTGGATAGAAACAGGCTAAGGAGATATTCAATGACTCAGAGACAAAAAGGTGCTCTTTATATGATCTTGTCTGCATTGTGCTTTGCATCCATGCAGGTGGTGGTGCGGCTGAGCCGCGAGATCCCCACGATGGAGCAGATCTTCATGCGGAATTCGTTCGTGCTGATCGTTTCGGCCATCATCATTCTGCGCAAAAAGGGCTCGCTGTTTGGCCCGGCAAAGTATCAGCCCTATCTGTTCGGGCGGTCGTTCTTTGGCTTTCTGGGCCTGATCACCCTGTTCTATGCCTCCAGCCATGCGGCGCAGGGCGATGTGACGATCCTGAACAAAACTTCCCCTATCTGGGTCACCATTCTGGCCGTCATCTTTATGAAAGAAAAGCTGCCTAAGATCCAGATCCCGGCGCTGGCACTTTCCATGGTGGGTGCCTTTATCGTGTTCCGCCCCAGCTTTGAGTCCAACCCCTTCCCGCTGGTGGTGGCATTTTTGTCGGCCGTGACCTCCGGTGTCGCCTACACCTTTCTCTCCTTCTTTAAGGGCAAGGTGGACGGCCTGACGGTCATGATGCACTTTTCCACCTTCAGCGCCATTGCTTCTATCCCCTTTATGCTGAAGGATTTTGTGGTGCCCAGCTTCAAGCAGGCGGTACTGCTGCTGCTCATCGGCGTGTTCGGCTCCTTGGGACAGGCCTTTATCACCTATGCCTATCGCTTTGCTCCGGCCTCGGAGATCAGCATCTACAACTACTCCGGCATCATCTTCAGCATGATCCTGGGCTTCTTTATTTTGGGCGAGCCGGTAAAATTTACCTCTGTGATCGGCGGCGCACTGGTGGCAGCCGCTTCTGTTATGGTCTATGTTTACAACAACCGCAGCAATAAGAGGGCAGGTGGCGAAACTACGAAATAATCATTGCCCCCAAAGCAAAAGTATGCTATGATACAAATGAATCGCATACAGAACTCTTTCTCGTTGTTTGGCAACTTATCAACCTGAGAAACCAAAAAACGAACGGAGAGTTTTACTATGTGGACGAAAAAAGAAAGATTTGAAGCAGTTCTGAACCATGAATTGGCAGACCGTCCGCCGGTATCGGCATGGCGTCATTTCACCGAGAAGGAGCACAGCGGCGCGGACCTCTTTGTAGAAACGATGCTGAAATGGCAGAATACCTACGACTGGGACTATGTCAAGCTGCAGCCGCGTGCTTCCTACTATGAGGAGGCATGGGGCGGTCAGTTCGACTACAACGATTACGAGGGTGTTTTGCCCAAGGTGGTAAAGGACCCCATTGGCGGTGTAGCGGATCTGGAAAAGATCACGGTGCTGCCGGGCGATCAGGGTGTGTTTGCAGAGCAGATCGAGGTCATTCAGAAGATGAAGGCTGGTCTGAACGAGGACATCCCCATGTTCCAGACCATGATGTGTCCCACCAGCGTCCTGCAGAAGCTGTGCGCCGTCAACCCCATTGGCCGTTACCGCGCCGCAAGCCGTGACGACCTGATGATGACCCTGATGCACGAGCAGCCGGAGCGGATCCACAAGACCCTGCAGAACATCACCGATACGATGGCCGATTATTCTAAGCACCTCATCGAGGATGCAGGTCTGTACGGTGTGTTCTACGGTGCCACCGGCCTGTCCCGTTCCACCTACCTGACCAAGGAGGAGTGGGAAGAGTTTGTCAAACCCTATGATCTGCAGATGATGGAGGCGCTGAAGCCCTGCAAGATCATGGTCCATGCCTGCGGCCTTGAGGTGAACCCGGAGTATTTTGCGCACTACCCCATCGACATCCTGCACTGGCCCGAGAGCGCTGCCGGCAACCCCAAGCTGGACACCGCACCCCAGTGGCTGGACAAGTCCATCACTCCGATGGGCGGCTGTGACGAGCGGCTGTTCGGTCAGCACAAGGCCGAGGAGATCGCTGCGCTGACCCGCAATACCCTGAAGCGGATGAAGGACATCCCCTTTGTGCTGGCACCGGACTGCTCGCTGGCCACCAATACCTATGATGAGGAGCTGCGCGCCTTTATCGAGGCCGCACATTCCAACGATTGATCTTCTTTTTTCACTTCCTCCTGTCTGTATGCTGACCGATTGCATGAATAGAGAGTTTTGTCTGTCTGCAAGCTGTGAAAGAGCGGACAGGAGATGGGAAGAGAGGAAAGATTATGGCGGACGAGAACTACTCCTATGCGCCCAAATACGTTCAGATCCAGAACTATATCCTGCAAAAGATCGAGTCCGGAGAGTATGCAGCCGGGGACAAGATCCCTTCAGAGACCGAGCTTGCCAGACAGTTTGATGTCAGCCGCCTGACGGTGAATACTGCCGTCAAGGAGCTGGCCAACAGCGGCATTGTGGAGCGGGTACAGGGCAAGGGTACCTTTGTCCGGTTTGTCCCGGGCCAGTCCTTTTCCAGCCCTATGGCATTTTCCGGCGGCATCAAGATCGCACCCTTTGAACACTCCAACAACAAGCCGCACCGCCTGCTGGAGCATGGGGTCATCAAGGCGGATGCTGCCTTGTGCCAGAAGCTGGGCCTGACGGCAGAAAACCCCTATGTCTATAAGATCGTTCGCTGTGTGGATGTGAGCAGCGAGGTGGATGAGGTGGATTACAGCTATGTTCCGCTGTCGGTGTGCAAGGATCACACGTTTGACTGCGAGGCGCTGAAGACCTTTTTCCTGCACGATTATATCTGCCGCTATTTCAATGAAAAGCCGACCCACATCCGCATTTTTGTGGATACGCCCCTTACCTCGGATATGGAGCTTTCTCTGCTGAACGCGCCGCCGGAGAAGCTGTTCAGCTGGGATACCTTCTTATATCACGGGAATCAGGTGCTGGCGGTCACCACCACGGTCTCCATGCCCAAGGAGAACCGCCCCTTCATCACGCTGGAATTCTGAGCGTTTTCTCTCCGAAAAAGCAAAATAAGTACCCGGAGGCTGCTGCACAGTGCGCTGTGCGGCAGCCTTTTTTGCGTGGAGAGGATTCTATACGCTTTGGGACGGAGCTGCGTGGCAGATCCGTCCTGTTTTTACAAAAAAGGGACTGCTTTTGGCAGAACAGAGAATTTTCAACGAATAAATTGGGACTACTCACAATTTACAAGTCGGTCATCGTGCCCAACACGGATAACATGAAGGGTCTGGAAGCCGCTGCTGCTGCGGGCATCGTGGCCGGCAAGCAGGAAAAGAAGCTGGAGGTCATTGCCGATGTGACCCCGGAGCAGACCAAAGCCATCCGCGCGTACCTTGACCAGACGGATATCAAGGTGCGGCACGTTGAGAATGGTGTCACCTTTGATATCATCCTCACAGTCTGGAAGGGTGAGCATTCCGCACAGGTGCGCATTGCGGTGTTCCACACCAATATCGTCCATGTGGAAAAGGACGGCAAGGTATTGGTGGATATTCCGGTACACGGAGATAGCGAGGAGACCCTGACCGACCGCAGCCTGCTGGATATGGAGCATATCTGGGACTTTGCCAACACGGTGGACGTGGAGGACGTCCGTTCCATTCTGGAACCGCAGATCCGGTGCAACATGGCCATTGCCGAGGAGGGTCTGCGGGGCAGCTACGGTGCCAACATCGGCAGTGTGCTGCTGGATATGGAGGGCAATGATGTAAGAGTCCGTGCCAAGGCATACGCCGCAGCCGGTTCCGATGCCCGCATGAACGGCTGTGAGCAGCCGGTGGTCATCAATTCCGGCAGCGGCAATCAGGGCATTACGACCTCTGTACCGGTCATTGTCTATGCCCGGGAGCTGGGCGTGAGCGACGAAAAGCTTCTGCAGGCGCTGACCCTCTCCAACCTGACCACCATCCACGAAAAGACCCCCATTGGCCGCCTGTCTGCCTACTGCGGCGCTATCAGCGCGGGCGCTGGTGCGGGTGCCGGTATCGCCTATCTCTGCGGCGGTGACTATGATGCCGTCATCCATACGGTCGTCAATGCACTGGCAGTGGTTTCCGGCGTCATCTGTGATGGCGCCAAGGCCTCCTGCGCAGCAAAGATCGCAACTGCGGTGGAGGCCGGTCTGCTGGGCTACAATATGTACATCCGCGGCAATCAGTTCCGCGCCGGTGACGGCATTGTGGCCAAGGGCGTAGAAAATTCCCTCAAGAATGTGGGCCGTCTTGGCAGGCAGGGCATGAAGGAGACCAACAACGAGATCATTGATATTATGGTGGGCTGCTGAACAGCCTGCCGTGCTCACACCCCAGCGGGATCATCGAAAAAAGGGTCCCAGCCGGTCTGAAAATACAGAATGCCCACCCATCTGTGGAAAAACCACAGTGGGTGGGCATTGTTTGCCGTTAATGAGAACGTCTCCTTTACTGCTTGTTTTGTACAGCCTCCCGGATGCTCTTTGCCAGCTTTTTGGCGTCCAGAGGCTTGACGAGACGGCCATTCATGCCGACCCGATGGCAGGACTGGGCGCACTCGTCGGAGGCCTGTGCCGTCATGGCGAGGATGGGAACGGTGGCGGCGTCGGGCCGGTCGAGGGCGCGGATGGCCCGGGACGCCTCGAAGCCGTCCATCACCGGCATCATCACATCCATGAGGATGGCCTGATACCCGCCCGGCGCACTGGCGGCAAAGCGCTCCACGGCTTCCCGGCCGTTCCATGCCTTGTCCACCGCTGCGCCCTGACTGGTGAGCTGGAACTCGGCCACCTCCATGTTGATGTCGTTGTCCTCCACCAGCAGGATGCGCATCCCGTCCAGCCGCCCGTTGTCGGTGGGCTTGGGCTGGGGCTTTGCGGCGGCGTTCTTGTTCAGCAGGAAGGGCAGCCGGAAGGTGAAGGCAGTCCCCTCCCCCGGCTGGCTCTCGGCAGAGATGCTGCCGCCCATCTGGCTGACCAACTCCTTGACGATGGACATCCCGAGGCCGGTACCCCTGTACTGGGTGCGGGCGTCGGCGGACTCCTGGGTAAAGGGCTTGAACAGCTGGTTCTCCACGAAATCCCGGCTCATGCCGATGCCGGTGTCCGTGATGCGGAACTCGTACCACACGGTGGTGCCGTCGCAGGAGAGCTCCCTGGCGTAGGTGTCGATGGCCCCGCCGGGCTTATTGTACTTGATGGCGTTGCTGAACAGGTTCACCATGATCTGCCGCAGTTTGAGGGAGCTGCCCACGAGGACGGTGTGCTGGACGTTTTCCCGGTGGCGGCGGTGGGTCAGGCCGTCCTTTTCTATCTGTGCCTCCACCAGCGACGAGACGTCGTGCATCAGCACCTCGATGTCAAAGGGCTCCTGCTCCATCACCATCTGCCCGGCCTCCAGTTTGCTCATGTCCAGCACGTCGTTGACCAGTGCCAGAAGATGGTGGGCGGAGAGGTCTATTTTATCAAGGCAGCTGTCCACCTTCCGGGCATCGTCCCGGTTGGAGCGGAGGATGTCCAGCATACCGAGAATGCCGTTGATGGGGGTGCGGATGTCGTGGCTCATCCGGTTCATGAAGGCGGTCTTGGCCCTGCTGGCCGAGTCGGCTTCTTCAAAAGCTTCCTGCAGGCGCTGATTCTCGGCCTGCTCCTGTGCATGGAAGATGGAGGTGTCCCGGAAGAGGATGATACCGTGGATGACCGGCATCTCCCGCCCGGAGGCCGCATCAAAGACGGTATCCTGCGCCATGAGGACGGTCTTCTGGAGCCAGATCGGCTCGCCGCAGGAGGTCTGCTCCCGGTACTCCACCGTCACGTACTTGAAGCCCGAGTGGAAGCGCTCCAGCAGTTTTGACGCCGTGTCCACGATGCGGTAGTTTTCCAGCGTCTCAGGAGTGACGAAGTGACGGCGCTGGGCGCAGTAGTCGTCGTAGGAGCAGGGCAGTGTCATCTGCAGATCGAACTGCCGCAGCGCGGTAGTCCGGTAGAAGATCTGCTCGAGCTGGCCGTGGGTCAGGTCCACAGTGAACAGGGCGTCGTTTGCGTCGATGAGGGCCTCCACATAGTTGTCGTTTTCCAGCAGGGAGTGCTTCATCTGCTCGTAATACTGGGTCAGGGGCTGGCGCTCGTCGAAGGCGGTGCTCTTGTCCCGGAAATACTCGAAGCCCACGAGGAAGTGGTGCAGCCGCCCATGGAGGTCGGCGTCGCAGAACAGGAGGGTCAGCCGCCCGCGCCGGGTCACGCCGTCGGTCTCAAAATCCAGCTCAAGCTCCTGCTTGGGGTGCTCGGCACTGAGGGCGGCAGACAGCGTGCTCAGCTGCAGCGCTTCCCGCATCGTCTTGCGGGCGGCGGAGGCGGCGTACTCGTCCACGATCTGCTCCACTGCACCCGAATAGCTGCCGTTGTCAGCAAGGAAGAAGCCCGACGAGGTGCGCAGGACGCGGTACTGGTCCAGCAGGGCGTCGCAGTAGAGGCAGTTCGAGAACTGATACCCATGGGCGTTGACCCAATGCAGAAGCTGCTGGTCCTGCAGCTTCCGGGCCTCGGCCTCCTCGCGATTTGCACGGTTTTTGTCCACATACATATTCTTGTCGGCGTGGCGGAACAGCTCCCGCAGGGTGCTGCCCTCGAAGTCGCTGGCGATGGCGCAGCCTGCCGCATAGCTCAGGGGCATCTCGGGGTGCTGGCGGGAATACTCTGCCGCCTGCGCCCGGATGCTGCGCAGCACATCCTGTGCGCCGTCCCAGTCCACGCCGTAGAGGATAGCGATGAACTCGTCGCCGCCGTCGCGGCCCACAAAGTGCTGGGATGGCACGGCCAGACGCAGCTGTTCGGCAAAGGAGCGGATGTACTCGTCGCCCTTGTCGTGGCCGATGGTATTGTTGATGGTGCGCAGGTTGTTGAGGTCAAAGACGCAGAGCGCCGTGTTCCCGTCCGGCGGGTCGGGCGCGTCCAGAAGCTCTTCGCACTTGTTCTTGTTGGGCAGGCCGGTGGCCTCATCGAGGTAGACTTTGCGCTGCAGAATGCGGTTCATGGCCGCGTACCGCAGGGCCTTGAAGATCTGATAACCGAACAAAAGCAGCAGCCCCACGATGTCCGCGAGGATGACTTTTTCCAGAAAGTCGAGGGCCGTGGCCCGCTTCTGGGAGTAGACCTCGGCCAGGTGGGTGGCCTCGTCGCAGGTCTGGAAGAAATGCTCGCTCTTAGCGATGATGGCTGTCTCGGCGTAGCCGCGCTGACGGACAAGGATGAGCTCGTTTCTCAGGTCGTCGAATTCGCTGGAAAGAGCGGTCATCTTGGCCTGAAAATCCGCGTCGTCCAGCCGCACCAGGTCCAGCTCGCTGCTGCCGAAGCGGAGGCCTTCGATGTAGGAGGCCATATCGCCGAGGAGAGCATCCTCCGGCGTGCCGGAAATTTCGAGCTTGACGATGAGCTGGGTCTTGCCGCGCACGAGGCCGGCGTAGTTGACGACCCGGGCCGTACCCTGTATCTTGCCCACCAGCACGAGGACAGCGAAAAACAGGCTGATCAGGATGGCTGTGAGAAGGACGGTAAAAAGCTGGATGATATGCCCGAACCGGGAAGGATCATTCTTCATGATGCAAACTCCATTCATAGCGCAGGAGATCAGTCGTTTCCCCACTATTATAATGTATTTCAGAGAGCGCTTCAGGTTTGGAAACGGCTGAGAGAGCAAGCCGAATCATGACGGGGTTTACTGATATTTATCAGATGATGTGTTGAAATTTCACAAGTGGCGCGGGTCTGCCGCGGCTCATAGTTCTCCGCCTTCGAGCTTTCTGCGCACCTCGTGGAGCGAAGCACACTCGCAGGCATAGATCCTGCGCATCTCGTCGGTGGCGGGCGAGAGGTCGGGGACCATCACGGTGACAAAGCCCCCTGCCGCGCCGGCCCGGACGCCGTTGTAGCTGTCCTCGAGCACCATCGTCTTTGCAGGCTCGGTGCCGAGTTTCTGCGCCGCCAGCAGGAAGATGTCCGGCGCGGGCTTGGAGCGGGTCAGCTGCTCGCCCGAGATGACGGCCTTGAAGTAATGGCCGAGGCCCCAGTGTTCCAGATGTCCCTCGATGACGGTCATGGGGCTGGAAGACGCCACCGCCATGGGGATGTGATGTTCGTCCAGCCAGGCCAGAAGCTCGTCGAGGCCGGGCATTTTGGGGACAGGCTTGTTGAAGGCCTCATAGGCCAGCCGGTACAGCTCCTCCACGATGCCCATGGCGGGGCAGTCCTCGCCGTAGAAGCGCCGCAGCACGTCGCAGCTGCCGGCCTTGGTGGTGCCGCGGGTAGCCTGCGAGAGGCCGTCCCTGCAGGGCAGGCCGAATTTTGCCAGTGCCGGCTCCCAGCAGATGCTCCAGATGCGCTCGCTGTCGAACATCAGCCCGTCCATATCAAAAATAACACCCTGTATCATAACGCAAGCTCCTTTCGGCGAAAAATCCGCATATATACTCTATTGTATCATGTTTTTCCGCTTTTGAACACCGATAAGGTCATAATTTGTGGCAACTTGACTGCCCCAAAGATGAAACATTTTTCGGTTGCTTGCAAATCCGTTTCACGGCATTATAATAGAAAACAACATTCGGCATATTTGGCGCAGGGCGTGCAGCCCGCGCGGCGCTGTGTGAGACCAGAAAAGAGGGAAATTTATCATGTTGGACATCAAGATCACTCGTACTACCTGCCCGAAGGAAAAGCCGCAGGACGAGTCTAAGCTGGGTTTTGGCAAGAAGTTCACCGACCATATGTTCGTTATGGACTACACCGAGGGCGAGGGCTGGCATGACGCCCGCATCGTCCCCTACGCACCCTTCCAGCTGGACCCCGCTACGGTCGTGTTCCACTATGCACAGGAGATCTTCGAGGGCATGAAGGCTTACCGCACTGCGGATGACACCATCCAGCTGTTCCGCCCCGAGTGCAACGCAAAGCGTATGCAGGACTCTGCTGACCGTCTGTGCATCCCCAAGATCCCTGTTGAGGATTACATCCAGGCCGTCGAGGCTCTGGTGGATGTGGACCGTGACTGGGTGCCTCACTCTGACGGCGCTTCCCTGTACATCCGTCCCTTCGTGTTCGCAAACGATGTGGGTCTGGGCGTCCACGCTTCCAAGCACTACATCTTCTGCATCATCTGCGCTCCGTCGGGCGCTTACTACGCCGAGGGCATCAACCCCGTGCGCATCTACGTCGAAGACGAGTACATCCGTGCCGCTCCCGGTCTGACCGGCTTCACCAAGTGCGGCGGCAACTACGCTGCTTCCATCAAGGCCGGCGAGCTGGCTGAGGAGCAGGGCTACGCTCAGGTGCTGTGGCTGGACGGCGTCGAGAAGAAGTACGTCGAGGAAGTCGGCAGCATGAACATCATGTTCAAGATCGACGGCAAGGTCTACACCGCAGCCACCGTTGGCACCGTCCTGCCCGGCGTCACCCGCCGCAGCTGCATCGAGCTGCTGAAGGACTGGGGCTATGAGGTCGTCGAGGGCAAGCTGGCCATCGCCGACATCATGCAGGCTGCCCGCGACGGCAAGCTGGAAGAGGTCTTCGGCACCGGCACCGCCGCTGTCGTCTCCCCCGTCAAGGAGCTGGTCTGGAAGGGCGAGCACGCCTACATCGGCGACGGCAGCATCGGCCCTGTCACCCAGAAGCTCTATGACACCATGACCGGTATGCAGTGGGGCAAGATCCCCGATACCAAGGGCTGGATCGTCCCTGTGGAGAAGAAGTACTAAGAGCCGAAAGGCTTATAAACGCCGCCCGGCTGTACGCCCGGCGGCGTTTGCTGTATCCGGTGCGGATTGCAATTCTCTGCTGCGGGTGATACACTTAAAGTACACCTGAAAAACGAGAGGGAATGAGAAGATGATAAAGAAGTGGAGCATCCGCTACCCCGCTGTGGGCGGCGAAGAAGAGCGCCGGGCCTATGTCTATCTGCCCACCATGTACGAGGCTGATCCTGACCGGCGGTATCCGGTGCTGTATATGTTCGACGGGCAGAACGTGTTTTTCGACGAGGACGCCACCTACGGCAAGAGCTGGGGCATGGCGGATTATCTGGATTACACCGATACGCCCCTCATCGTGGCGGCGGTGGAGTGCAACGCCGGTGCCAACAATGAGCGTCTGGTGGAGTATTCGCCCTACCGCTTCGACGATAAGCAGTACGGCCACTTCGACGGCAAAGGCAAGGACACCCTGAACTGGTTCGTCCACGAGTTCAAGCCCTGCATCGACGCCAACTACCGCACAGAGCCCGACCGGGCTCATACCTTCATCGGCGGCAGCTCCATGGGCGGCCTCATGAGCCTGTACGCTCTTTTGGAGTACAGCGATGTGTTTGGCCGTGCGGCGGCGCTCTCGCCCTCGCTGTGGGTGGCTCCGGAGGCGCTGACGGCGCTGGTGGGCCGCTGCAAGCTGGCCCCGGGTACCGTGCTCTACATGGATTACGGCTCCAAGGAGATGGGCAACCACGACGGGATGCGGAAGGGCTTCGGCGAGATGTGCAGCAGGATCTTTGCCCGGGGCATCAACCTGACGGCCCGCGTCGTGCCGGGCGGCAACCACAGCGAAGCCAGCTGGGAAAAGCAGCTGCCCTTTGTGTTCCACACCCTGATGTACGAGCTTGATTGAACCAAACGGAGGAGGAAAGCATATGGAGATGCAGTATTTCAAGGAATACAGCCCGGCGCTGGGCCGGGAGATGGAGTGCAAAGTCTACGGACACGGGGGACGGCCCATGCTGTACATCCCCTGTCAGGACGGCCGCTTCTTCGACTTCGAGGACTTCCACATGGCCGACACCCTTGCACCCTGGATCGAGTCGGGCCGGCTCATGGTCATGTCCATCGACACGCTGGACAAGGAGACCTGGTCGGACACCAATGGCGACCCTTACTGGCGCATCCGCCGGTATGAGCAGTGGCTGCATTATATCGTGGATGAGGCTGTCCCCAAGCTGCGCTATCTGTCCAAGGAGCGCAACGGCTGGGATGACCTGCCCGGCGTCATCGCCTTCGGCTGCAGCCTCGGCGCGACCCATGCGGTCAACCTTTACCTCCGCTGGCCCGACATCTTCTGCGGCTGTCTGGCCCTCAGCGGCATCTACACCGCCCACTACGGCTTCGGCGACTACATGGATGAGCTGGTGTATATGAACTCTCCCGTGGACTATATGCGCAACTTCCCGGAGGATCACCCCTATATGGAGCTGTATCGGAACCAGAAGGCTGTCATCTGCTGCGGTCAGGGCGCATGGGAGCAGCCCGACACCACCTGGATGCTCAAGCGCATCTTTGAGGCAAAGAACATCCCTGTCTGGGTGGACCTGTGGGGCCGCGACGTCAGGCACGACTGGGATTGGTGGTATAAGCAGGCGGTTTATTACATACCGTATATTTTGGGATGAAAGAAAACCTCTCCGTCACGCCTACGGCGTGCCACCTCCCCTAATGAGGGGAGGCTTTGGCATAACGGAAAGCTTCATCTCTTCGCCAGAGGCTCCCCTCGGTAGGGGAGCTGTCGAGCGTTAGCGAGACTGAGAGGTTCCCCTACAGCAAATAGAGGATATTCAAGGAAAGAAGACGCGAAATTATGCAGAATTTTATTTTTATCTCCCCCAACTTCCCGACGAACTACTGGCAGTTCTGCCGGGAGCTGAAGAACGACGGCATGAACGTGCTGGGCATCGGCGACCAGCCCTACGATGAGCTGAAGCCGGAGCTGAAGGACAGCCTGAACGAGTACTATAAGGTCGGTAGCCTCGAGAATTACGACGAGGTCTACCGCGCTGTGGCCTTCTTCATCTTCAAGTATGGCCGCATCGACTGGCTGGAGTCCAACAACGAATACTGGCTGGAGCGGGACGCCGCCCTGCGCACCGACTTCCACATCACCTCCGGCTTCCAGACCGAGGATATGCCCCGCATCAAGTACAAGAGCAAGATGAAGGAGTACTACCGGAAGGCCGGCATCGCCACCGCCCGCTACCACATGGTGGACGATCTCAACGGCTGCAAGGCTTTCATCAAGCAGGTGGGATACCCTGTGGTGGTCAAGCCCGACAACGGCGTGGGCGCTTCCGATACCCATAAGCTGTCCAATGACGAAGAGCTGAAGACCTTCCTCGCCCGCAAGGCCGAGAATCACCCGGACGTCTCCTACATCATGGAGGAGTTCGTCCGCGCCGAGGTCAACAGCTACGACGCCATCATCGACGCCTCCGGCAACCCCATCTTTGAGGCCGGCAATGTCAGCCCCGTGTCCATCATGGACATCGTGAACGACAACGACAACTCCATCTACTACATCATCAAGGACCTGCCCGAGGACACCCGCGCCGCAGGCCGTGCCGTCGTCAAGAGCTTCGGCGTCAAGAGCCGCTTCGTCCACTTCGAGTTCTTCCGGATGACCGAGAACCAGGCCAGCATGGGCGAAAAGGGCCAGATCGTGGCCCTCGAAGTCAATATGCGCCCCTGCGGCGGCTTCACCCCCGATATGATAAACTTCGCCCGCTCCACCAACGTCTATAAGATCTGGGCCGACATGATCGCCTTCGGCGGCACCGATATGCCCGTGGGCGAGCACTACTACTGCCCCTTCGCCGGCCGTCGCGACGGCAAGAACTTCGTGTACAGCCATGAGCAGATCATGCAGAAGTACCAGAAGAACATCAAGATGGTGGACCGCATCCCCGACGCCCTCTCCGGCGCGATGGGCAACCAGATGTACGTCGCCACCTTCTCCACCCGCGAGGAGATGGAGCAGTTCTACTCCGATGTTCTGGCCGTCACCGACGGCGATGCTGCCGCCGCACAGGCCGCGCTTTCCCAGGTGCTGGCTCTGGGCGAGCCCACCACCAAGGCCCTGACCCCGAAGCCTGACCTCAGCCCGGCGGTCAAGCCCACCACTGCTGTGACAAAGATCCCCGCCCGCGCCGTTACCAAGACCAGCCGCAAGGGCCGGAAGTGATTTCCACAAAAACTTTACAAACCGCAGCCGCAGAGAGAAATAAACGTCTCTGCGGCTGTTTTTTGACATGAGGGCAAATGTGATGATTGACAGTGCCCCGGAAAAAGTTGTAAGATAATGCAAATGCAAAAGAGGAAAACGCCTTTGCAAAATGAGCTGAAAGACAGGAGAATTTTCTATGAAGCTGTATCAGAAACTTATTTCTCTGCTGGTGGCTGCGGTGATGGCCGCCGTGCTGATGCCGGTGTGCATGGCGGCTCCCGGCGACTCCGTGGAGACCCGCGTCAACAACGCGCTCGCGCAGCGCACCGGCGCAGAGCTGTATCAGGAGATCGTCACCACTGCCCCCGATGGCACCACCCAGACCATGATCGCAGCCCGCAGCAACGGCAACGCTTACATCAAGATGGATATGGGCGACGCCGGCAGTCTGGTCTATATCCTGAAAGACGGTCAGGGCTATCTGGTGGACGATGCATCCAGGATGGCCGTCAAGGGCGAAGTACCCACTGTGAGCGTAAGCGAGGCAGTCTCCGCTGACAAAGGCGAAGCACAGGAGATTCCCTGCACCGTGACCACCGTGAATGTGAACGGTCAGGACTGCGAGGCCCTGTCCTACACGGTCACCGATGCCAACGGCCAGACGGCCACCGTTTCCTACTGCCTGGTCGGCGATGACCTCAGGTATGTCGTTACCGATGCTGCCGAGGGCCGCACCATCGTGGAGTACCGCGTCACGAGCACCACGGTGGACCAGAATCTCTTCAACATCCCTGCGGATTATCAGATCCTGACGCAGGCAGAGTTTGAAGCGGCACAGGCCAGCCACTGAGAAATTTTTCTGTAGAATATGGGAGCTGCTGCGTCATGCGGCGGCTCCTTTTTGTTGTCCGCCGCCCGGGAATGTGCTATACTGTGTGCAACAGAATGCATGAGAGAATGAGGAGAATCCCTATGAAAATACCCGCAAACGGCTTTACCCACGCAGGCAAGTTCCACGCCGACGACGTGTTCGCCACTGCCCTGCTCCAGATCCTCCGCCCGGATATTAAAATAACCCGCGGCTTCGTGGTGCCGGATGACTTCGACGGCATCGTGTACGACATCGGCTTTGGCATGTTCGACCACCATCAGGAGCCCCGCGAGACCCGCCCCAACGGCATCCCTTACGCGGCCTTCGGCCTGCTGTGGCGGGTGCTCGGCCCCGGCCTTGTAGGCGAGCGTCAGGCCCGGCTCATTGATGAGAACTTCATCCAGCCCCTCGATCTGAACGACAATACCGGCGAGCAGAACAGCCTCTGCGACGCCATCGGCTTCTTCAATCCCGTGTGGGACTCGAAAGAGGACCAGGACGCCTGCTTCTTCAAGGCCGTGGCCGTGGCAAAGCAGATCCTGGAGAACCAGATCGAGAGCGCCAACGCCGTCAACCGCGCCGACGAGAAGGTCCAGCAGGCATACAAAAACTCCCGCGACGGCATCGTGGTGCTGCCCTGCTATCTGCCCTGGAAGAACGGCCTGTACAAGACCGACGCCCTTTTCGTCATCTACCCCAGCCAGCGGGGCGGCTGGAGCGCCCAGTGCGTCACCGACCACAAGACCAAAAAGCCCAAGCTCCCCTTCCCCCAGAGCTGGGCCGGCCAGCCGCAGGAGGTCATCGAGCAGAAAAGCGGCATCGAGGGCATCAGCTTCTGCCACGCCAGCCGCTTCCTTATCACGGCCAAGGACAAGGAGACGGCCCTCGCCGCCTGCCGTCAGGTGCTGAAGAACAATGGCCGCATCTGAGAAGCCGGAAAAGACAGCTTACGTCTACATGGTGCGCTGCGCGGGCGGCCAGCTCTATACCGGCTGGACGAACGACCCGGAAGCCCGCCTCAAGGCCCACCAGAGCGGCAAAGGCGCAAAGTATACCCGCACCCATACCGTGCTGGGCTTTGCCTACCTGGAAGCGTGTGCGGACAAGTCTGCCGCCCTCCGGCGGGAGATCGCCCTCAAAAAGCTGACGAAGGCCCAGAAAGAGGCTCTCTGCGCCGGGTGGACGGCTGAAAAAGAATAAATAAAAATACGAACGCCGCACCCTGCCGGAACTGGGCCGTCAACCCCGTGCCGACGGCGGACAGAATGTATAAACCGGACTGTATACAGCCATGCATATACAAACTAAAGATGCATAAAATTTGTATATATTTAGAAAATAATGCATAAACATACAAAATAACAGAAAAGGACCGCCAAATCTGCACAAGGTTTGGCGGTTTTCTGCATTGACGGAAAAACCGCTTGGCGTATAATAAAAGCGTACTCAGAAAGACAAGGCCTCGAGCGCCCCGGGAGGGATGCCCGGGCGGCAAACAAAAGTGTAAAAAGTGTATTATACAAAGGAGCGATCATCATGAAAAAGGAAGATATTAAGAAGGTTGTTCTGGCTTACTCCGGCGGTCTGGATACCTCCATCATCATTCCCTGGCTGAAAGAGAACTACAACAACTGCGAAGTCATCGCTGTCTCCGGCGACGTGGGTCAGGGTACTGAGCTGGACGGTCTGGAAGAGAAGGCCAAGGCTACCGGCGCTTCCAAGCTGTACGTCCTCGACCTGAAGAAGGACTTCGTCGAGAACTACATCTTCCCCACCCTGAAGTTCGGCGCAAAGTATGAGGACTACCTGCTGGGCACCAGCTTCGCACGTCCCTGCATCGCAAAGGCTCTGGCCGACATCGCCATCAAGGAGGGCGCAGACGCCATCTGCCACGGCTGCACCGGTAAGGGCAACGACCAGGTGCGTTTCGAGCTGACCCTGAAGGCCCTCTGCCCCGATATGGCCATCATCGCTCCCTGGCGTGAGTGGGACATCGAGAGCCGTGACGAGGAGATCGACTACGCCGAGGCTCATCACATCCCCCTGAAGATCAACCGTGAGACCAACTACTCCAAGGATAAGAACCTGTGGCACCTGAGCCACGAGGGCCTCGACCTCGAGAACCCCGCCAACGAGCCGCAGTACAATAAGCCCGGCTTCCTCGAGCTGGGCGTTTCCCCCGAGCAGGCACCCGACACCCCGACCTACCTCACCCTCCACTTCGAAAAGGGCATCCCCACTGCCGTTGACGGCAAGGAGATGGGCGCTGTCGAGCTGGTCGAGTACCTGAACAAGGTGGGCGGCGAGAACGGCATCGGCCTGCTGGACATCGTCGAGAACCGTCTGGTGGGCATGAAGAGCCGCGGCGTCTATGAGACTCCCGGCGGTGCGATCCTGTACAAGGCCATCAATGTTCTGGAGACCATCACGCTGGACAAGGAGAGCGCACACTTCAAGGCTCAGCTGGCTCAGAAGTACGCCGACATCGTCTACAACGGCCAGTGGTTCACCCCGCTGCGTGAGGCGCTGGATGCCTTCGCCGACAGCCTCGAGAAGACCGTCACCGGCGACGTCAAGCTGAAGCTCTACAAGGGCAACATGATCAACGCCGGCGTCACCTCTCCGTACACCCTGTACGACGAGCAGACTGCCTCCTTCGGCGTGGATAAGGACTATGACCAGTCCGATGCTGCCGGCTTCATCAACCTCTTCGGCCTGTCCATCAAGGAGCGCGCAAAGCTGTCCAAGAACTGGCCCGAGGTCAAGGAATAACCTGCTTACCATCCCCTTTGGCGTGTTTTTTACACTTTCACGCTGAAGGCTCAAATTACCGGCATCATTGCTGGCGGCACCGCCGCGGGAGCTTTTTCCCCTGCGGCGGCTTTGCCGTTTCTAGCCCTCTCAGTCTCGCTTCGCTCGCCAGCTCCCCCAGAGTGGGAGCCACTGGCGTACCGGTGAGGTCTGAGCTGGACAAAAAGGCTCGACGATGCATAAAATGCTGGGCCTTGCACTCGAAATTCAGACACTTTTTCAGATAAAGGGATTTAACAATGGCAGAACAACTTTGGAAGGGCCGTTTCTCCAAGGCGGTCGATTCCCGCGTCAACGACTTCAACTCTTCCATCCGCTTCGACCAGCGGATGATCGCGCAGGATATGCGCGGCAGCGGCGTCCACGCCGCCATGCTGGCAAAGCAGGGCATCATCTCCGAGAAGGACTGCGAGGATATTCTGAGCGGTCTGGCCTCCATCGCGGATGACCTGGCCTCCGGCGCTCTCACCATCGACCCCAACGCCGAGGACGTCCATACCTTCGTGGAGCAGACCCTCACCGCCCGCATCGGCGACGCCGGCAAACGCCTGCACACCGGCCGCAGCCGGAACGACCAGGTGGCGCTGGACATCCGCCTGACTCTGCGGGACTACAGCCACACCCTGCAGGCTTACATCGTGGAGCTGGTCAGGGTCATCTGCGGGAAGGCCGCCGAGAACACCACCGCCGTCATGCCGGGCTACACTCACCTGCAGCGCGCCCAGCCCATCACCTTCGGCCACGCCCTGATGGCCTATGCATGGATGCTGCTGCGCGATCTGCAGCGCTTCGAGGACGCCACCGCCCGGATGGACGCCCAGTGTCCGCTGGGCTCCGGCGCTCTGGCCGGTACGACCTACCCGCTGGACCGTCAGTTCACCGCCGAGAAGCTGGGCTTTGCGGCACCCTGCCCCAACAGCCTTGACGGCGTGTCCGACCGTGACTTCTGCATCGAGCTGGCAAACGCTATCTCCATCTGCATGATGCACCTGTCCCGCCTGTCCGAAGAGATCATCCTCTGGTGCAGCTGGGAGTTCAAGTTCATCGAGCTGGACGACGCCTTCACCACCGGCTCGTCCATCATGCCCCAGAAGAAGAACCCTGACGTCACCGAGCTCATCCGCGGCAAGACGGGCCGCGTCTACGGCGATCTGAACACCCTGCTGGTCATGATGAAGGGCATCCCTCTCGCCTACAACAAGGATATGCAGGAGGACAAGGAGGCCGTCTTCGACGCCGTCGATACGCTGGAGCTCTGCCTCAAGACCGTGACCCCGATGCTGGATACCATGAAGACCCTGCCCGCCAATATGCGCCGGGCCGCTGCCAAGGGCTTCATCAACGCCACCGACTGCGCCGACTATCTGACCAAGAAGGGAATGCCCTTCCGCGACGCCTACAAGCTCACCGGCTGCATGGTCTCCGACTGCATCAGCAAGGATAAGACCCTCGAAGAGCTGACCCTCGATGAGTTCAAGGGCTACAGCGCTCTGTTCGAAAACGACATCTACGACGCCATCGACCTCATCAAGTGCTGTGAGGGCCGCACCAGCTACGGCGGTCCCAGCGAGGCCAGCGTCAAGAAGCAGATCGAGCTGGCAAGCGCCCAGCTCGGCGCATGGGAGGCGGCAAACGCATGAGCGTAAAAGTCTTTATCGACGGTTCTTCCGGCACCACCGGTCTGCGCATTGCCGACCGTCTGGCCGCCCGGCCTGACATCGAGCTGCTGAGCATCTCGGCTGAGGGCCGCAAGGATGTGAACGAGCGGGCGAAGGTCATCAATTCCGCCGACCTCGCCTTCCTCTGCCTGCCCGATGCGGCCTCCAAAGAGGTCATGCCTCTGCTCCGCCCGGACGTCAGGGTGCTGGATACCTCCACGGCCTTCCGCACCGACGAGGCCTGGGACTACGGCTTCCCGGAGCTGAAGGGCCAGAAAGAGAAGATCAAAAATTCGTATCGTGTGGCGGTCCCCGGCTGCTATGCCAGCGGCTTTATCAGCATCGCGCGGCCTCTGGTGGAGCTGGGGCTGGCCCCGGCAGACTATCCGTTCAGCTGCACCGGCATTTCGGGCTACTCCGGCGGCGGAAAGAAGATGATCGCCGAGTACGAGAGCGCCGACCGTCCGGCTCACAGCAAGCTGGATGCGCCCAAGAGCTACGGTCTGGGCCTCGCCCATAAGCATCTGCCCGAGATGCAGAAGATCAGCGGCCTCGCCCACACCCCTGCCTTTGTGCCGGTGGTGTGCGATTATTACAGCGGGATGCAGGTCCTCGTTCCGCTGGACCTCAAGCTGGCTGGCACCAGCGCCGAGGCGGTGGCCGCAGGCATTGCGGACTATTACAAGGAGGGCGCGACCGTTTCCGTCCACGCCCTCAACGAGCCGCTTCCCGAGAATGGTCTGTACTCCAACGCCCTGTCCGGCAGCGACAGGATGGAGCTGTACATGACCGTCAACGCGGCGGGCGACCAGATGATGCTGGTGTCTCTGTTCGACAATCTGGGCAAAGGCTCTTCCGGTGCAGCCATCCAGTGCATGAATCTGATGCTTGGAATGAACGAGACGGAAGGATTAGAGTAACCTCTCCGTCAGCGCTGGCGCGCTGCCAGAGAGGTTTGAAATTAGGGGGATTTTCAGATGCAGTATAAAGAAGTTGCGGGCGGCATCTGCGCGCCCAAGGGTTTTGCAGCAGCCGGTGTCCATTGCGGCATCCGGGCAAATCACAGTGAAAAGTACGATCTGGCGCTTATCAAGGCCGACGTCCGCTGCGCCGCCGCCGGCGTCTACACCACCAACAAGGTCTGCGGCGCACCCATCAAGGTAGACCGCGCCCACCTGACGGACGGCTATGCACAGGCCATCGTGGTCAACAGCGGCAACGCCAACACCTGCGCCGCCAACGGCGTGGCACTGGCGGAGGAATGCTGTGAGCTGGTGGGCAAGGCGCTGAACATCGACGCAAAGGATGTCCTGCCCTCTTCTACCGGCGTTATCGGCCAGCCGATGGTCATCGACCCCTTTGCCCGGGGCATCCCTGCTGCCGCCGCCAAGCTGGAGGCTGACGCACAGGGAAGCACCGACGCGGCGACGGCCATCATGACCACCGACACTCACAAGAAGGAATATGCCATCCAGTTTGAGCTGGGCGGCAAGATCTGCACGGTGGGCGCTATCGGCAAGGGCAGCGGCATGATCGCCCCCAACATGGCCACCATGCTGGCATTCTACACCACCGACGCCGCCGTCTCCCCCGCCCTGCTGGAAAAGGCCCTCAAGACCGTCGTCCCCGGGACCTACAACCAGATGAGCGTCGATTTGGACACTTCCACCAACGATACCCTCATCATCATGGCCTCCGGCCTTGCGGGCAACCCGGAGATCACCGAGGAAAACGCCGACTATGACGCCTTTGTGGCCGCACTGACCGCCATCGCCGAGCATATGTGCGCTGAGCACGCCGGTGACGGCGAGGGCGCGACCCACCTCATCACCTGCGAAGTCACCCACGCCCCCGACCTCAAGACGGCCCGCGCCGTCAGCCGCAGCGTGGTCTGCTCCAACCTCTTCAAGGCCGCTGTCTTTGGCCGCGACGCCAACTGGGGCCGCATCCTCTGCGCCATCGGCTACACCCCCGGGGATTTTTCCATCGATAAGGTCTGCGTCTGGCTGTCCAGCGCCGCTGGTGAGGTCTACGTCTGCGAGAACGCCGCCTACCACCCCTACAGCGAGGACGAGGCCGCAAAGGTCCTGGCCGAGCACGATATTCTGGTCAAGGTGGATATGGGGACCGGTGACGCCAGCGCCAAGGCATGGGGCTGCGATTTGACCTATGACTATGTGAAGATCAACGGCGACTACCGCACCTGAGAAGGAGAACAGTGATGAAAAACGAAGAAATGGCCCTCCTTTTCTCGGAGGCGACCCCTTATATCCAGAAGTACCACGGCAAGACCATGGTCATCAAATACGGCGGCAACGCCATGATCAACGAGACGCTGAAAAACGCGGTCATGAACGACCTTGTCACCCTGACCCTGCTGGGCGTGCGGGTGGTCCTGGTACACGGCGGCGGCCCTGCCATCAATGAGATGCTCAAAAAAGTGGGCGTCGAGAGCCGCTTTGCGGGCGGCCTGCGCGTCACCGACGATGCCGCCATGGAGATCGTCCAGCAGGTGCTGGCCGGTAAGGTGAACAAAGACCTCGTGGCAAAGCTGCGGGGCCGCGGCGTCGGCCTCTGCGGCATGGACGGCCAGATGCTCCGCTGCACCGAGCTTGACCCTCAGCTGGGCCATGTGGGAGAGATCGTCCACGTGGACCCGACGCTGATCTCCAGTCTGCTGGACAGCGGCTATATCCCCGTTATTGCAACGGTGGGCATGGACGACCTGGGCCAGGCGTATAACGTCAACGCTGACACCGCCGCCGCACAGATCGCCATCGCGCTCAAGGCCGAAAAACTCGTCTCCATGACTGATATTGCGGGCCTGCTGCGGGATAAGGAAGATGAATCCACCCTCATCCCTGAGGTGGAGGTCTCCGAGATCGAGGGCTACAAGTCCGCCGGCATCATCGCGGGCGGCATGATCCCCAAGATCGGCGGCATGGCCGACGCGATCTATCAGGGCGTCCACGAGGCTGTCATCATTGATGGCCGCGTGCCGCACTCCATCCTGCTGGAGCTGTTCTCCGACCGTGGCTCCGGTACCCGCTTCTATCGCCGCAGCCATCACGAATAAGGGTTGCGTGATGCGCCGGAGTGCCCTATAATAATGGATAAGAACACTTTCCGATATGCCAAGGCCTCCCCTCGGTAGGCAACAGCGATGACCGCCGCCAGCCGTGACGGAGAGGTTTAGTCTCGCTGCGATTCACGGCTAGGCTCTCCTTCGTACGACCTCTCAGGCGCTTCGCGCCAGCTCCCCTTGTAGGGGAGCCTTTGGCAAAGAGGGAAAGTATGTGGCTCCACCGTCAGGAGGTAGATATTATGGATTCCGAAAAAGTCATCAAGAGGGACAACGAGTATGTCCTGCATACCTACGCACGCAACCCCATCGTCCTCGAGAAGGGCCACGGCCTCTATGCCGAAGGCCCCGAGGGGCAGAAGTACCTCGACTTCACCAGCGGCATCGGCGTCAACAGCCTGGGCTACTGCGATATGACCTGGGCCGAGGCCGTCTCCGGGCAGGCACACAAGCTGCAGCACACCTCCAACCTCTACTATACCGCCCCCTGCGGCAAGCTGGCCAAAAAGCTCTGCAAGCGCACCGGCATGAGCCGGGTGTTCTTCGGCAACTCGGGCGCAGAGGCCAACGAGGGCGCCATCAAGGCCGCCCGCAAGTACAGCTTCGACAAATACGGTGCCGACCGCTACAACGTCATCACGCTGGTCAACAGCTTCCATGGCCGTACCATTGCTACCCTGACCGCCACCGGACAGGGTGTGTTCCACAACTACTTCGGCCCCTTCAACGAGGGCTTCCAGTACGTCAAGGCCGGCGACATCGACGCCCTGACCGAGATGGTGGACCGCCACACCTGCGCTGTCATGCTGGAACTGGTACAGGGCGAGGGCGGTGTTGTGGCGCTGGACCCCGAGTATGTGCAGGCTGTCCGCGCCCTCTGCGACGAAAAAGACCTCGTCCTCATCGTGGACGAGGTGCAGACTGGCGTGGGCCGCACCGGCACCTTCCTGTGCTGCGAGCACTACAACCTCCAGCCCGACGTCGTCACGCTGGCCAAGGGCCTGGGCGGCCTGCCGATCGGCGCTGTCCTGATGAATGAGAAAGTGGCTGCCGGTATGGGACCCAGCAGCCACGGCTCCACGTTCGGCGGAAACCCGGTGGTCTGCGCCGGTGCGAATGTCGTCGTGGACCGGATGGACGCCAGCTTCCTCGCCAACGTCAACGAGCGGGCCGTCCAGCTGCGCACCGGTCTGGAAAAGCTGCCCCGCGTCAAGAGCCTCTCGGGCATCGGCCTGATGGTCGGCATCGAGTTTCTCGAGGGCATCAAGGCCGCTGATGTGCTGGCCGCCTGCCGCGAAAAGGGCCTGCTGGTGCTTACCGCAAAGACCCGCCTCCGCCTGCTGCCGCCGCTGACTCTGACCGCCCACGATGTGGAGATGGCGCTGGATATTCTGGGCGGCGTCCTCGCGGAGATGGACCCCAGCAAAACGGAGGAGCAGGCATGAAGCATCTGCTGAAAATGAGCGACCTCACCCCTGACGAGGTGGCCCACATCCTTGATGTGGCCGATGAGCTGAAAGCGCAGCAGAAGGCCGGAGGCACCGGACCTCTGCTCAAGGGCAAGAGCGTCGCGCTGATGTTCTCGAAAAATTCCACCCGTACCCGCACCAGCTTCGAGGTGGGCGTCTACCAGCTGGGCGGCCTCGGCAACTACATGAATGCCGCCACCGAGCTGCAGTCCGGCCGCGGCGAGCCGCTCAAGGATACCGCCCGGGTGCTGGGCCGCTATTATGACTGCGTTGTCTGGCGCACCTACCGCCAGAGCGATTTGGAAGAATTCGCTGAGTTTGCGGGCGTCCCCGTCATCAATGGCCTGACGGACTATGCTCACCCCTGTCAGGTGCTGGCGGACCTCATGACCATCCGGGAGCGCCGGGGCGCGCTGGCAGGCCAGAAGCTCTGCTTCGTCGGCGACGGCAGCAATATGGCCAACAGCCTCATCGTGGGCGGCCTGCTCTCCGGCATGAAGGTGGACTGCGTCTGCCCCCACGGCTACCGCCCGGCGGCAGATGTGCTGATGTTCGCCCATAAGTACGGCAGTGCGTTCCGCCTGCCGGAAGACCCCGCCGAAGGCGTCAAGGACGCCGATGTGGTGGTGACGGCTGTCTGGAATACCGCCGCCCCCGGCACCTCCGAGAGCGAGAGCCGCCTGCGGGACTTTGCAGGCTTCCAGCTCACCAGCGGCCTCCTGAAAGCCGCAAAGCCGGACTGCATGGTGCTCCACTGCCTGCCCGCTCACCGCGGCGAGGAGATCTCTACCGCCGTCTTTGAGGCCCACGCCGACGAGATCTTCACCGAGGCAGAAAATCGACTGCACGTCCAGAAGGCTGTGCTGGCGGTATTGCTGGCGGGAAAGTAAAATATGCAATGAAAAAGGGGCTGTTGCAAAATGGCTCCAAATAAAAAATGAGATAGACTTCCCCGAAAGGGGTTGCCTATCTCATTTTTTGTTGTAAGCTGAAACTGCAATAAACCAACGATGAACGCCTTTTGAATTGCAAAATGATTTTTCAGTTGCTATACTGGGCTTACCAAAATTTTGTCAGGAGGCTGCTACAGTGACTGCACAGATAATGCAAATCGGGAACAGACCTTGCCGCATTTACGGCGAAGCCCATGCAGAATACCTATTGCTCCAAATGACCGGTGAACATGAGCTGCAAAGCATGGAAAGCGAGGTTACCGCTATTGCACAGAGTGCGCACCACTTTCTGTTTGCGGCTATTCCGGTGGAAAGCTGGAACGATGCACTTTCCCCGTGGGAAGTCCCTGCTGTCTGGGGAAAACAAGGTTTCGGCGGCAAGGCTGCGGACACCCTGCGCTTTCTGACGGAACAGGGCATGCCAACACTGAAACAACAGTTTGAACTCTCGGAGAATGTCAAAATCATTCTGGGCGGCTATTCGCTGGCAGGGCTGTTTGCGCTGTGGGCCTCCACCCAGACACATCTGTTCTACGGTATCGCCGCCGCATCTCCCTCGGTGTGGTTTCCGGGCTGGATGGAGTTTGAACAGCAGCACCCGATGCAAACGCAGCGCGTTTATCTGAGCCTTGGTGACAAGGAAGAGCACACGAAAAGCACCGTCATGGCTGCGGTGGGCGATAACATCCGTGCCCTGCACAGCCAGCTTACAGCGCGTGGAGTAGACTGCACCCTTGAATGAAACAGCGGCGGGCATTTCAAAGACGCTGACCTGCGCACGGCAAAGGCATTTCGGTGGGCGATGGAGGAAAACCGATGAATATTTTGATCGATGCAGATGGCTGTCCGGTTGTCGATTTGACATTGCAGATTGCAAAGCGGTTTAGCGTTCCGGTCATCATCCTGTGCGACACCTCTCACCAAATCGAGCGGGAAGGTGCGCAGACGCTGGTGTTCGATAAAGGGGCTGACAGCGTGGACCTTGCACTTGTCAACCGGGTAAAACCGGGGGATGTGGTCGTGACGCAGGACTACGGGCTGGCGAGTATGTGTCTTGCCAAGTGCGCACGAGTGCTGAATCAAAACGGTCTGGAATACACCGCCGACAATATAGACGCTCTTATGCTGCGGCGATACGAAAACAAAAAGCTTCTCCGTGCCGGAAAGCACCCCAAGGGGAGCCTAAAACGGACAAAGGAGCAGGATGCCAAGTTTGCGGATACGCTCGAGAAGATCCTGAATTACAACCATTGATACATGCTTTTTGAAGGCTGGAGAAATTCAGCCTTCTTTTTTCATGAGAAAATTGTAACATTTTTTGCAATTTTGTTGCGTTTTGAGGGGGAGTGAATCGGCCCCGTGGTTCTTTCGGCTCGTTTTCTTGCATCTGCTTTCCCGAATCTGCTATACTGAAGTCACTTTTTTAATCGGAGGCTTTCATGACAACCCTTCTTCTCCTGCGCCATTCCATCCCGGAGCGCGGCGGTTCCAGCCCCGACCCCGGCCTTTCTGCCGAAGGTCTTCAGCGGGCCGCCGCAGTCTTTCAAAATGACGCTTTCCGCACGGTCTCGCTCGTCTGGTCGTCCCCTTCGCTGCGTGCGCTCCAGACCGCACAGCTGCTGGGGCTTCCCGTCCGGCAGGACACCCGCCTTGCCGAGCGCCGCACCGGCGACACGACCGGGCAGGACGCTTCGTTCTGGAAACGCCAATACGAAGACCCGGACTTCAAAAATCCGGACGGCGAGTCCTTCCGTGAGGTCAGCGCCCGGATGGCAGACTGCATCCACGAACTGCTGGATTCGCTCCCGGAGGGGCAGAACGCCCTTGTCGTCTCCCACGCCGCCGCTATTTGCAGCTACTTGCAGCGCTTTTGCACCGTTGAGGTGACCGACGCCGCACAGAAGCTCCGCCGGATTACATTTCAGGGCGAAGTTCTGTTGGATGGGCACTTTTGGGAGGCTGATGGATTTGTGCTGCACATCGAAAATCGCCACCCTGTTCTCATCCGCACCATCTAGCCGCAAAAAAGGCACCAGCCTGAGCTGATGCCTTTTGTTGGCGGAGATGGTGGGATTCGAACCCACGTGCCCGATTAAGGACAAAACGATTTCGAGTTTTACCCGCTTCGCAGTACTCAGTGGAACATAGTGGAAGTTATCCGACTTTACCGGAAGATACAAACCATCGAGATTACGCTCAAAATTTCATCAAAGTCCGAAAGATCTAGGCTTCATGCGGATTTGAACCCACTTGAAAAAAGTGCGAAAAATCCGCCCAAAAGAGAGAATTAGGAGAGATTTCCCGCCCGTTGGAGAGAACGAGCGAGAGAGATTCCAGAAGACTATCATCCATCCATGAAATATGTTGCTTCTGCCGCTGACGAAAAACCAAGCAGCAAAGGATGGATAAAAATGACGACCCTGTTGGAGTGCTATAAAATTCTTGAACAGTACCCGGACAGCATGACAAAAGACCAGTTCTACCGCATTGCTCACATCAGCAAGCGTCACGCAAAATACCTTCTGGATTCGGGACTTGTGCCTTGCCACGATTCCGGAAAAAAGACCCGCCGCTATACGATTCAAACCCGCGATGTCGTTACCTTCCTGTGCGACCGTGAGGACAATCCCGACAAGTACAAAGCTCCCAAGGGACTGTACATCGGGAACAGCGGCAAGGCAAAACGCCGCAGGTCAACCACCGAAATTATCCGGTTCCATTTTACAGAGCCGGAAAAGACCGGGCTGTACAAAGAGTGGGAACGGCTTGCCGCCGACTATGACAATCTTCTGACTACCTCTGATGTAACCGAACTGACCGGCTACTCCGCACAGAGCATCCAGAGATGGTGCAACCAGAAAATCCTCGTTGGCTTTCAGATTCGAGGGAAGCTCCTTGTCCCAAGATTGTCCATCATCGAGTTTATGGCAGGCAACCGCGCAACGGCTATCGCCAGAAAATCTCCCAAGCATCTTGAACTTCTCCGCACCTATGCGCAGGAATGTCACGAAGGTGCAATGACCATTACATACTAAACAGACAGGACTGCTCCACAATATCTTGTGAGGCAGTCCTGTTCGTTTAGAAAATGTATGATTTTGCCGTAGGAGTCCGGCCTATTTCAACTATTATCCTCTGCTTTCAAGATGTTGAATATGCTTCTTTAGCCAAAATATTAAAATCCCGACGTATTCAACTTTTTGACCTCTAGGTGTTTCCAGCTCTCTTAACTTTCTTCTGCATTCTTCAACATCTTGATCTTTATGCTGCTTTTGCAATACTGACAGCATACCATCAAGAGCACTTTTTCTCTTGGCTTTCAAATCCTTACCATCGTTTAGGTTCAGAATATCATTTAGTTCATAATCGAGTTCTTTTCTGTCCTCCTTATCAGGTATCGTTTCGGCAGCCTGTATCTTACCGCTGAGAGAGTATTGTATCAAATGATTGCACTCAGGATTTAATGGTGTCAAAAAAAGTTTTTTGTTTCCTCTTGATTTATCGCAGCATAAAGCCCCTCGGTTTTCATTTCCTGAGCATACTGCAAGGAAGTTACTGTACTCCAATTCCTTCTTCAAGTTTTCAGTGCCCCTCGTCAGGCTCTGAGGTTCAATATGCTCAATCGTACACTTCAATGTACTTCCTGTTTTTTTGTCGGTTTCGGGAATTCTGCACATACAGTATGCGCACAGTCCTCCCTGTTCTTCCACCAACTTTGACAAAACATACTCATGCAGGTCGCTACTCATGGAATCATAAGTCGGTCGTACACCAGTGCTTGATTCGCTTTCACGGTATTCCGTTAATTCCCTTGGCTCGTGTTTTTTCACAATGTATATCATATGTTTCCTCACATACGGCTGAAATCCAACTGTGTACGACACTTCACAATTTCAGGGTCATCACCCAGTTTAGAATTCATCTCGTCGAGAACGGTTTCCGCAGCCGTGTAATCATCTTGGTCAAGAGCATGATAAAACCTTTCAAACAATTCTTCAGCTTCGGATGTGCGAACAGTAACATTCATATCCGCACGAAGAATGCTGTCAGAATCCTTACCGTATAGATAACGATCGTGTAGCTCACTTTCGCCAGTTGCATTTTTTTCAAGCATGAACAAGTTATAGCTTCTATCCACTTCTCCAAGAATCTGCGGAGAGTGCGTTGTAATCAAGAACTGAATATTCGGAAAAAGTTTCCGAAGCACAGACAGTATTTTCCTCTGCCACGCAGGGTGCATATGCAGATCAAGTTCATCAATCAGTACGATGCCCTCTCCCTCCATCGGGTTCTCTCGGCAGGGGTTCGCCATTGCCACGCGGCGAGCAATGTCTCCCAACAAGGCTAGCGTACACTTTTCACCATCTGACAGTTGGTCTACACGATACTCTTTATCATTGCGTATGACAACCATTCGGAGAGGATTCCGACGCACCTTAATTTCTTCAGCATCATCCAGCATTGAGAGGGCAGCTTTTCGCACACACTCCAACGCAGGATCTCGATAATCCCAATCGCGTTTTATACTTTTTTGCTCATTTTCAAAGTCTTCCTGATTGCGAAACCACTCGAAAAAAGTACGGAAATCAAGTCGGTTTTCCAATGCTCTCTCTAACGCTGTTCTTTTTGAGAAAGAATGCTTTTTGCGTATCCTTAACGGAACGTCCAGAACAAGTCTGTTCGTTCCGTAATTTAGGAACACAGGCATATTCTGCTTCGGACAATCATCTCCGGCAACTGTATCATCGTCCGCCAGATAATGTTCATTAAAAAACTGTGCTAAATCAGCCGTTTGCTTACTTTGCTGACTTGCATTGACCGCATTCACCCGACCAGATGCAGCCTTTTCCATTTCTTTTGTAAGCTCGAATGTTTCTCCTCCAAGCTGTAGCACAATACCGGTACCATATCGTGCATTGCTTCCACTACGCTGACCAATATGCAGTTGTTCCTTATCTAATGTTCGGTATCCCGTTCCTTGAGCGTTGTTTAGTCTATTGATAAAAGGCCATGCAGCATAGCAAACTGCACTGAGGAGAGTCGATTTACCTGAGCCATTGTTGCCATAAAAGACTGTGGATTTACCATTCAAGGCGATTTCAATAAAACCACCATCTGCTTCAGAAGTGAAATTCCTGAAATTTTTCACTCGAATTGTTTGCAGTTTCACCGTTTGTCCTCCTATCCAACATAGTTTTGGGGTGACTCTTTTACTATCTCCCATTGTAAGCGTTCTCTCTGGCGAATGTCAACCTGTTTTTACATTCATTTCTGAAAGAAGGTGGTTTTCCACATGAACAAGCACTCACAGTTGAAAATCCGAGGACACGCCAAATGACGCTCGACTACTTCTATGGGCAGTCGGGCGAACTGTTTTCCTACTTCCGCATCCCAAAGGCGTTATTTCAGGACAGCCGTTTCCGGCAGCTCTCCACCGATGCCCGGACGCTGTACGGCATCCTGCTCGACCGCATGAGCCTGTCGGTCAAGAACGGCTGGATGGACAAGCAGGGACGGGTGTATATCATCTACACTGTCCGGGAAGTGCAGGAATCGCTCTGCTGCGCCGAACACAAGGCGGTCAAACTGTTCCGAGAGCTGGAACAAATCGATCTGATCGAACGCAAGCGGCGAGGTCTGGGCAGACCCAGCCTGATCTACGTCAAAGACTTCACCACAGGGTTGTCAAAAATGCACAATCTGAATTGCGCAAACAGCAATTCAGGCGTTGACCAAAGCGCAGTTCAGGAGCAGACAAAACCGCAAGCAAATAAGGACTGATAAGAATAAGACAGAGATGAATAAACCTGATCCTATCCACTCAGAGGACATTCGTGAACAGCTTGAGGATTATTTTTATCAGGCGTTGGAGGTCGAACTGCTGCTTCGGCTTTTCCCGGATGATGAGGACACCATCTGTCAGATCGTGGATTTGCTGGTAGATACCTGTGCTACCAAGCGCAGGATGCTCCGAATCGCCGGAGATGATAAGCCTGCCGAGGTGGTACGCAGTCGGCTGAAAAAGCTGAATGCCGACCACATCCGCTTCGTGCTGAACAGCCTTGCCGAAAATGCTACCCCCGTGCGGAACATGAAGCAGTATCTGCTTGTCTCGCTCTACAATGCGCCCACGACCATGAATCTACACTATCAAAATCTGACGAACCATGACTTTGCGCACGGTTCCCGGAAAGCGGGGTGATATTATCGCAAAGAAAGCAACGGTTATTGTGGTCACGAACCAGAAAGGTGGTGTCGGAAAAAGCACTACCTGTGAAAATCTGGGCATCGGGCTGGCAATGGAGGGCAAGAAAGTTCTGCTTGTGGACACTGACCCACAGGGCAGTCTTACCATCAGCATGGGCTGGCAGCAACCGGATGAACTGCCCACCACGCTGTCTACCCTGATGCAAAAAGCCATGAACGACCAGCCCATCCAGCCCGGTGAAGGCATCCTCCACCATGCAGAGGGCGTAGACCTCATCCCTGCCAACATCGAATTGGCGGGGCTGGAAGTGGCTCTTGTAAACAGTATGAACCGGGAAAAGATGCTCAAACAGGTGTTGGAAAGTGCAAAACGGGAGTACGATTATATCCTGCTGGACTGTATGCCCTCTCTGGGGATGCTCACCATCAACGCTTTGGCTGCGGCTGACACCACGCTGATTCCCGTTCAGGCACAATACCTGTCTGCCAAAGGTCTGGAACAGCTTTTGCAGACTGTCGGCAAGGTGCGGCGGCAGATCAACCCGAAATTAAAAATCGAAGGTATCCTGCTTACCATGACGGACAGCCGCACCAACTACGGAAAGCAAATCGACACACTGATTCGCCAAGCATACGGCAGTAAAATCAAGGTGTTCGACCAGACCATTCCCCGGTCTGTCCGTGCCGCTGAAACCAGTGCCGCCGGCAAAAGCATTTTCCAGCATGACCCCAAGGGCAAGGTGGCAGAAGCCTACCAATCTTTAGCGAGGGAGGTGCTGGTGGATGCCGAAAAGCGGCTTAAACGTAGCTCTGAAAGGGCTAGATGATCTGTTCAGTTCAGAGGAAACCCGGCAGGAGGAACAGCGTGAACAGGTACAGCAGATTCCTGTGGATGAACTTTTTCCGTTCAAGAACCATCCGTTCAAAGTGCTGGATGATGATGCAATGACCCGGACGGTAGAAAGTATTTCACAATTCGGTGTGCTGGCTCCGCTCATCGCCCGCCCCAGACCAGAGGGCGGCTATGAAATCATCTCCGGGCATCGTCGGAAACACGCCGCCGAACTTGCTCATCTGGACACCGTGCCTGTCATTGTGCGCAACATGGAGGATGATGCCGCCACGATATTGATGGTCGATTCCAACTTGCAGAGAGAACACATCCTGCCCAGTGAGCGGGCGTTCGCGTACAAAATGAAGCTGGATGCGATAAAAAATCAAGGTGCTAGGTCAGATTTAACTTCGTCCCAAGTTGGGACGAAGTTGAGAGCCGATGAAAAAGTAGCAAAAGATTCAGGCGAAAGTCGCAATCAAGTCCAGCGTTTTGTGCGCCTGACGAACCTTGTCCCTGAATTGCTCGACATGGTAGACGAGAAAAAAATCTCTTTTAACCCTGCGGTAGAACTGTCCTATCTGGACGAAAAACAGCAACAGGATTTTTTAGAAGCAATGGATGCTTCCCAGAACGCACCATCTCTTTCACAAGCCATTCGGATAAAAAAGCTGGCGCAGCAGGGTGAGTTTGACTATGATGCAGTCTACAACATTATGAATGAGGAAAAGAAAAACGAACTGGACACCGTGACTATCAAAAACGAAACTCTGCGGAAATACTTTCCGCGCAGTTACACTCCCCGGCAGATGGAAAGCATCATCATCAAGCTGCTCGACCAGTGGCAACTGAAAAAGCAACAGGCAAAACAGAAGAAGCAGGAAGAAGCGCGTTGAGCGCAGACTGAACCGTAAGACCCAGTTCCGGGTCTTTTATTTTTGCAAAAATTTTGGAGGAAACGCCTATGAACTTTACTACCACTCACATTCGTTCCGAGAAAGTCACCGTTGATACTCGCATCTACACCGTTCTGGAGGGCGGCAAGAAGTCCGGCAAGGTCTACCTCGCTGCAATCGCTCCCGACATGGAGCTGACTGTCATTACACTGGACGAAGCTCCCGGCATTCTGCCCTGTTTTGACGAAAGCGATGCCTATCTCAGTGTGCTGGACACCTCGCTGCTGCTCAGCTACAACCCGGCGCAGGTTCTCAAGTTTGCGGGCAAACAGTATTTGACTGGTGCGGTCATTCTGCTCCGCGCAAACATGGACGGCAACTTCATCTCTCTTACCATCGACGAAATCTATCGTTTCCAGAAGTATCTGGAAAGTCACAGCGTCACCCTGATGGTGGACAACCAGAAGTTGACCTGCATCTGCATCGACTGAGGTGTGTCCATGAAAGAATTTGAAGTTGAAATCACGGAAACCCTGCAAAGGACTGTGGTGATTCGTGCAGGGTCACGCGCAGAAGCAGAAGTCCTTGCGGAAGAAATGTGGAATAACGAAGAATTTGTGCTGGGCGCAGAGGACTTTGTCGGCGCAGAATTTTCTGCCGTAAGTGAAAAGGAAATCACCCCCAAATGCCGAAAAAGAAAGGATGAGATGGAGCGGTGACAAGTTTTTTCATTGGATTCGCATTTTTTGAGTTTGGCGCACTCTGCGGCTTTTTCGTGGCTGCGCTGATGCAGGCGGCAAGGGATGGTGATGAGCGATGCAGGAAGAAATCGAGCAGAAATCATTCAACATTATGATTTCGACCACGAAGCTGTCTGCCCGGACAGTCCTCAATGCGGTAAAAGCGGCGATACGGCTGTATCAGTCCAAGGCATCCCAAGGCAAACAGAGCGTCCGTACACTCCTGCGGCAAAATCGCGGTGTGTCCAGCGTGGAGATCAGCAAGACCGGTATCAAGGGCTTTGAACGGTATGCCAAAAAGTACGGCATTGACTATGCCATCCGAAAGGACAGCTCCGAAGTGCCGCCCAAGTATCTGGTCTTTTTCAAAGCCCCGGATGCCGAAGCATTTCAATCGGCTTTCAAGGAGTATTCTGCTTCTCTCCTGAGTAAATCGAAGCGTCCTTCCGTTCTTGCCAAGCTGCATGAACTGGTACAGGCTGCGGCAGAACTTCCCGGCAAAGTCCGACACAAGGAACAGGAGCGTGGGCTGTGAACACAAAGAAGCTGACAAAACTGCTGGCTCTGTATCTGCCCTATATCCTGCTTGGGCTGGTGGCAACGAACTTTGGTGAAGCGTGGCGGCTTGCCGAGGGGAAGGAACTGGGCGAACGCATTATGTCCATGATGGGAACACTCCCGGCTGCATTTGCGAACCCGCTTCCCAGTCTGCACCCGCTGGATTTGCTTATTGGCATTTCCTGCGGTGCAGGACTACGGCTTGCCGTATACTTGCGAAGCAAAAACGCCAAGAAATACCGACACGGCATGGAGTACGGCTCTGCTCGGTGGGGTACTGCCAAGGACATTGAGCCTTTTCAGGCTCCGAAGTTCGAGGACAATATCATTCTGACAAAGACAGAACGCCTGATGATGAGCAACCGCCCAAGTGACCCTAAAAATGCGCGAAACAAAAACGTGCTGATCGTTGGCGGCTCCGGCAGTGGTAAGACCCGGTTTTGGCTTAAACCGAATCTTCTGCAAATGCACAGTTCCTATGTGGTCACTGACCCCAAGGGCAGTATCGTGGTCGAGTGCGGGAACGCACTTCTGAAGAACGGCTACAAGCTGAAAATCCTGAATACCATTAACTTTTCCAAGAGTATGCACTACAACCCATTCAGCTATGTCCACAGCGAAAAGGACATCCTGAAACTTGTCACGACCCTTATGACCAACACGAAGGGTGACGGTTCAGGCGGCGATCCTTTCTGGGAAAAGTCGGAACGGCTTTTGCTGACTGCGCTGATTGCGTATCTGCATTATGAAGCACCGAAGGAGGAACAGAACTTTTCCACTCTGCTGGAAATGCTGAACACAATGCAAGTGTCAGAGGATGATGAGGACTTCCAGAATCCTGTCGATTTACTCTTTGAGGATTTGGCAAAAAGGAAGCCCAATTCTTTTGCAGGGCGGCAGTACAAGCTCTACAAACTTGCGGCAGGTGTTGTATGCTCTAAAAGACTTCTTAATCAAGCGGTTGGGAAGTCTCTTAGAACACACAACCTAAAACCGAAGAAAGGAGCGCAAGTTATGAGAAAAAATGAGAAAATCACAGCTCTGTACGAACGACTGAGCCGTGATGACTTTGGCAAAGATGATGACCAACAGCGTGAGAGCAATTCCATATCCAATCAAAAGGCAATGTTGGAGGAGTTCGCCGCACGGCAGGGCTTTACAAACATTGTCCATTTCACGGACGATGGCATTAGTGGTACTTGCTTTGACCGTCCCGGATTTTTGGCAATGATGAAAGAAGTGGAAGCCGGGAATGTGGAGTATCTGTGTATCAAGGACATGAGCCGCATGGGTCGTGACTATCTGAAAGTCGGTCAGATTA
>ERZ791886.83-NODE-83-length-72792-cov-5.517096_pt1 | contig 72792 bp, 77 predicted proteins | sample MGYA00510158_ERZ791886 | MGnify/ENA primary metagenome ERZ791886 (study PRJEB30046, sample SAMN00792063) | human gut metagenome | study: EMG produced TPA metagenomics assembly of the A metagenome-wide association study of gut microbiota in type 2... | reverse complement strand
AGCAAATAGGTGCTTTCTTCAGCCAGCTTGACAACCTTATCACCCTTCATCAGCGTAAGTTTGAAAAGTTGACGAATGTGAAAAAGTCAATGCTCGAAAAGATGTTCCCGCAAAATGGCTGCAGTTACCCCGAAATTCGCTTCAAGGGATTTACTGACGCTTGGGAACAGCGTAAGTTAGAAGATTACCTTACTGTTTCCGCCGAAAAGAACACTGGCAACATATATGGTAGGTCTGATGTTTTGTCCGTTTCAGGCGACTATGGAATAGTTAATCAGATTGAGTTTCAAGGTCGTTCTTTCGCTGGTGCATCAGTATCAAATTACGGTGTCGTTCAGACGGGTGATGTAGTATATACAAAGTCGCCTCTTAACTCTAATCCGTATGGAATAATCAAGACAAACAAAGGAAAACCAGGCATTGTTTCAACTTTGTATGCCGTTTATCATCCGAAGGAAAATGCTTTTTCGGACTTCATTCAAGTGTATTTTGAGCAGCACGCACGAATGAATAACTATATGCATCCATTGGTCAATAAGGGTGCAAAGAATGATATGAAAGTATCCGCTGAGAACGCCTTGAAAGGTCCGGTATGTTTTCCTTCCCGCATTGAGCAGGAAAGTATTTCAGCGTTCTTTTCAGTCCTCGACAACCTTATCACCCTTCATCAGCGTGAGTTGGAAAAGCTCCAAAATATCAAGAAATCCATGCTTGAGAAGATGTTCGTTTATGGAGGAACGAGGAAATGGGAATCATAACTCTATACCACGGTACTCCCAATAAGCTCGTAGTTCCCCAATACGGTGGCGGGGATGAAAAGCACGACTATGGCAAAGGCTTTTATCTAACCGAGAGTATTGAACTTGCAAAAGAATGGGCGGTCTGCCGACCTAATAATACAAACGGATGGGTCCATAAGTACGAACTTGATACCGACGGACTAAGAATCTTAGATTTCCAGCAGCGGGATGTCCTGGCGTGGCTTGCAGAACTGATGAAGCATAGGGAGGCAGCTGATTCCAAACGATATCGTATGCTCGCAGAGAAGTTCATCGAGAAGTATGGCATTGACACAAGCGATTACGATGTCATTCGTGGCTGGAGAGCTAACGCTTCTTACTTCTATATTGCGAAAGAATTTGTTCGGGACAATATCGATATTGATATTCTTGAAGAGCTGCTCTCGTTGGGCGGGTTAGGTCTCCAGTACTGCATCAAATCCAAAGCAGCCTATGCGAATCTGAGAGAAAAAAGCGACGAGCTACTTGTTGTCCCTTATGCAGAGTTTAACGACAGATACAACCAGAGAGATGTGTCTGCAAGAAACAATATGCGTGAACTTGTTGATTCCGACGCAAACAAGGTCACAAAGGTGTTCAGCACTTTATTTGAGAGGTGATGATAGTGCGAGCGTATGCAGAGGCATACTTAGACGATGTTGTAGAAAACCAGGGCAAGCTCTTTGACCTTGTTGCACAGCAGTATCCCGACAAAGATACTGAGGAGTTCATTAACACCTATATGGCAAGCAAAACGAGAAAGAGTATTGACGAGGCAAAAGCGTATGTCAATACAATGGATGCGAAGGAGCTTTGGACTTATTTCACCGAAACAGAAAGCTATTGTCTTAAAGAAGGAAAGGCGATGGGCGGGTTTATGCCAGCTTGGATTGGAGAGTTTTACGCCTATTATCAGTGGTTTTACGGCTTGTCTAGTGCGGAACTGGTCAAGAAGATTCCTGTGTCCTTTTTGAAAAAAGCCTACGCTGGGCTCCATGACTTGGAACTTGATTTGGCAGTAAAAAAAGTAGGAGAAGTGTGATGACTGTTATCTGTTTTCACAACAATAACGAAGAGAATGGATACCTTAGCAACTGGTATCCTTCCACATTTACGCACAATGGTATCATCTTTTCCTCAATGGAGCAGTATATGATGTACCGCAAGGCACTTTCCTTTGGCGATGAAAAGGTTGCCACACAGATTCTTGCTACGGATAATGCTGCCGAGATAAAGGCTCTTGGACGGCTTGTATCCGGCTATGATGAGAGCCTATGGAACGGTATTCGACAAATTGTCGTCTATGAGGGGCTTTTCGCAAAGTTTACGCAGAACCCTGATCTAAGGGAGAGACTGAAAGATACTGGAAATGCATTTCTTGCTGAGTGTGCTGTAAATGATCGGATTTGGGGCATTGGTTTATCCATGCGTGATCCAAGCAGACTTGACCGGGCAAAATGGCGGGGGCAAAATCTGCTGGGTTATGCCCTGATGATGGTGCGTGAAAGGCTGTAATCAGCATATTCTTGGGAACAGCGTAAGTTCTCCGAGATAACTTTTCTGTCGGGAGAAAAGAATAGAGAAAACCTGCCGTTGGAGAGTTATTCAATAACCAACGAGAGCGGATTTGTGCCGCAAGACGAGAAGTTTGAAAATGGTGGCACTATGCGAGAAGCTAATAAAAGAATGTACTATATCGTTTCTCCAAACTCGTTTGCCTACAATCCGGCAAGAATAAATGTTGGCTCGATTGGATATCAAAACACCGGGAAAAATGTCATAGTTAGCTCACTTTACGAGATTTTTAAGACTTCCGATGATGTTGATGACAGACTTCTGTGGCACTGGTTCAAGTCGCCTGATTTTCAAAAGTTGATTTGGCAGTTGCAAGAGGGCGGTGTTCGACTTTACTTCTATTATGACAAACTCTGTATGGGCGAGGTATCTCTCCCATCACTTGAGGAACAACGCAAAATTGGAAAGTTTTTTGATACTCTCGACAACCTTATCACCCTTCATCAGCGTAAGCATTTGCGCTTGCACCCTTAAATAAACCTTAGCGTGAAAGGCTGCTTTCACCGCAGAGAGGAGGAAATCGTATGACATTCCAAAAAGAGGCAGACTTTGAGGAAGCCCTGATTAAAGTCTTAGCGGATAAAGGTTGGGAAAAAGAAGTTATCAAGAACCCGACCGAGCAAGACCTCATCCAAAATTGGGCAAAGATTCTGTATGACAACAACCGTGGAATTGACCGCTTGAATAACTATCCTCTTACGGATGGGGAAATGCAGCAGATCATCGATCAGATCACGGAACTCAGAACCCCGTTGAAGCTCAACGGCCTTATCAACGGGAAAACTGTATCTATCAAGCGTGACAACCCTGATGATAAGCTCCATTGTGGCACGGAAATCAGCTTGAAAATATATGATCGCAGAGAAATCGCCGCCGGACAGAGCCGGTATCAAATCGCACAGCAACCGGTTTTTCCGAGCAAGTCAAAAATGCTGAATGACCGCCGTGGCGATTTGATGCTGCTCATCAATGGTATGCCGGTCATACATATCGAGCTGAAGCGCAGCGGTGTCCCTGTCAGTCAAGCGTATAATCAGATTGAGAAATACTCATATGAGGGCGTTTTTACAGGACTGTTCTCTCTCGTTCAGGTTTTTGTTGCAATGAACCCTGAAGAAACCCGCTATTTTGCTAACCCCGGTCCCGATGGGAAATTCAACACGGATTACTATTTCCATTGGGCAGATTTTAACAACGAACCGATCAATGATTGGAAAGCGATCGCCTCCTCTCTGCTGTCCATTCCTATGGCGCACCAGCTCATCGGGTTCTATACTGTTGCCGATAATGCTGACGGTGTTCTGAAGGTGATGAGAAGCTATCAGTACTACGCAGCCAGTGCTATCTCCGATGTGGTATCTAAGACAAAATGGGATAGCGGGAAGCAGCGTGGCGGATACATTTGGCATACCACAGGTTCGGGCAAAACGATGACGAGTTTTAAGTCAGCTCAGTTGATTGCAAACTCCAATGATGCCGATAAAGTCATCTTCCTTACCGACCGCATCGAGTTAGGAACCCAGTCACTCAAGGAGTATCGGGCATTTGCAGATGAAAATGAAACAGTACAGGCAACAGAGAATACCTATGTCCTTTTGTCAAAGCTGAAGAGTAACGCCACAGCAGATACCCTAATCGTCACTTCTATTCAGAAGCTGAGTAATATCCGGGATGAGGACGGTGGGCTTAACGCAAGCGACATTGAAATAATCAACGGCAAGCGACTTGTCTTTATCGTTGATGAAGCCCATCGCTCGACTTTTGGAGATATGCTCTCAATTATAAAGGAAACATTTCCTAATGCGATTTTCTTCGGTTTCACCGGAACACCGGTGTTTGAGGAGAACGCAAAGAAAAACAATGCCCAAACAGATGTTTTTGGCAATGAACTTCATAGATATAGCATTGCTGATGGTATCAGGGATAAGAATGTGCTTGGATTTGATCCTTATAAAGTCCTGACCTTCCGTGATAAGGATGTCCGCAAAGTGGTTGCCTTGGAAAAAGCAAAAGCAGCAACCGAAGAAGAAGCGATCAGCGATCCGAAAAAGGCAAAAATATTCTATGAGTATATGGACTCCTCCACCGTTAAGATGGCAGGTTTCTTGGGCGATGACGGCAAGTGGGTCAAGGGCATTGAAGATTATCTTCCAAAGACTCAGTATCTTTCCTCGGAGCATCAAAGCAAGGTCGTTGAGGATATTCAAGAAAACTGGCTAACTTTGAGCCACAACGGGAAATTTCACGCAATCTTTGCAACGAGCAGCATCCCCGAAGCAATAGACTACTATCGACTGCTGAAGGCTGCAATGCCGGGACTCAGAATCAGTTGCCTTTTTGACCCCAATATCAGCAATGAAGATGGTGATTACAAAGAATACAAGGGGCAGCCGATTGCTTTCTATAAAGAGAAAGGCTTGATTGAAATCCTCACTGACTATAATGCGATGTTTGGTCAGGATTTTTCGATTACTACACACGCTCGCTTCAAAAAAGATCTTTCTCTACGCCTTGCCCACAAAGAACAATATAAGCGGATCGAAAGAGAGCCTGAAAAGCAACTCGACCTTTTGATCGTAGTGGATCAGATGCTTACCGGCTTTGACTCTAAGTGGGTCAATACGCTGTATATGGATAAGATACTGGAGTATGAGAACATCATTCAGGCATTTTCCAGAACCAACAGACTTTTCGGACCCGATAAGCCTTTTGGCATAATCAGATATTATCGCAAGCCGCATACGATGGAGCAGAATGTGAGCAAAGCGGTTAAGCTCTATTCCGGCGATAGACCGATAGGTCTGTTCGTTGAAAAACTGTCTTACAACCTCGGAAAGCTCAACTCTGTGTTTGATGACATTGCGTATCTGTTCAAAAACGCTGTTATCCCTGACTTTGAAAAGCTACCTGCGGATGGAACGGTAAGAGCTAAGTTTGCCTCACTGTTTAGAGATTTCAACGGATACCTTGAAGCTGCTAAAATCCAAGGATTTAGGTGGGACAAACACACCTACTCATTCAAGGATGAGGAAAGCGGTAAAACGATTGAGATTGCAATGGAGTTTGATGAGAACGCATTTTTGATTTTGGCACAGCGTTATAAAGAGCTTTCCGCTGCTTCTCCCGATGATCCCGGATCACAAGACATAGATATACCATACGATCTTGTTGGATACCTGACTGAAATTGACACAGGGGTTATTGATGCCGATTATATGAACAGTCGTTTCGATAAGTACCTCAAATTGATTCGACAGGAAGGTTCTTCCGAGGAATCTATTGAGCAAGCAAAGGCAGAACTACACAAGACTTTTGCTGCCCTAACGCAAGAGGAGCAGAAATACGCAAATATCTTTCTGCACGACATTGAGCGAGGCGATGTCATTGCCGAGGACGGAAAAACGCTTCGTGACTACATCACGGAGTATCAGTTTAGAGCAAAAGATGACCAAATTCACCGTTTTGCAACCATCTTCGGTCTTGATGAGGATAAACTCAGGAATATGATGGGGCTTAACCTGAATGAAGCGACTATCAATGAGTTTGGCAGGTTTGACGAGCTGAAAAAGAGCGTCGATAAGTCCAAAGCAAAAGCGTTCTTTGAAGCATATGAACAAACCAAGTTGATTCCGCCCAAGGTCAATATGAAAACGGATCAGCTTTTGCGGCAGTTCATTCTTACCGGTGGATTTGAGGTTGATATGCCGTAATGAGTGCCATCAACGCTAAAGCAAGCCGAAAAATGAAAAAATATGCGGTCTTAACAAGAGAGCCAAGGTGTTTCCTTGGCTCTCTTGCTTTTTCTTGGGAACAGCGTAAGTTGGGTGAACTCGTTGACAGAGTAGTTCGCAAGAATACAAACAACGAATCTACGCTACCATTAACAATCTCGGCACAATATGGTTTGGTTGACCAAATCACATACTTTAACAACCGTGTTGCAAGCCGAGATGTGAGCAATTATTACTTGGTGCTGAATGGCGAATTTGCCTACAACAAAAGTACCTCTGACGGCTATCCATTCGGCGCGGTCAAAAGGCTTGATCTATATGAAAAAGGCGTATTATCAACGCTCTACATCGTTTTTTCTCCGAAAAAAGAGCAGCAGGTTGACTCGGATTTTCTGACCGTTTTCTTCGATACAGATAGGTGGCATAAGGGTGTAGCCGAGAGAGCTGCCGAGGGCGCAAGAAATCACGGCCTGCTCAATATTTCTGCTGAAGATTTCTTTGACATAGACCTTTCTGTACCTAAAGATGTTGCAGAGCAAAAACAAATCGGGGCGTTTATTCGCCAGCTCGACAACCTTATCACCCTTCATCAGCGTAAGCCATTTTTAATGAAATGGAGGACTTCTGATGCTAACAGAAACCAAACGAACAGACTTGTTCTGTGAATATTATGCAAAATGGATTACGGTGTATAAGAAGGGCGCAATCAGAAAGGTGACGATGGATAAGTACCTAATGACGCAGAAATGGCTCGTTAAGCTCGTCCCGAACCTGAGAGTATGTGATATGAACCGGATAGCTTATCAGCAGCTGTTGAACGATTATGCTGAGTTCCACGAGCGCCAAACCACGATGGATTTTCACCACCAGCTCAAGGGAGCAATTCTTGATGCTGTTGATGAGGGCTTGATTGAAAGAGATCCTACTCGCAAGGCAATCATCAAAGGGAAGCCACCGGTTGCTAAGAAAATCAAGTATCTCAATCAATTTGAGCTACACACGCTGCTGATCTCGCTTGACCTGAAGGATAAGGTGAATTGGGACTATTTTATCCTGTTGGTAGCAAAGACGGGGATGCGCTTTTCTGAAGCACTGGCTCTTACCCCCAAAGACTTCGACTTTGCCCATCAAACACTGTCCATAAGCAAGACTTGGGACTACAAGGGAAAGGGCGGCTTCCAGCCTACGAAGAACAAGTCGTCTGTGCGGAAAATTCAAATTGACTGGCAAACTGTCATTCAATTTTCTGAATTGGTAAAGCACCTTCCCGAAGATAAGCCCATCTTTGTCAACTCCACTGTCTACAATTCGACGGTGAACGACATTCTCGGCAGGCATTGCAAAGCCTGTAACATCCCTATCATCTCTGTCCACGGATTACGACATACACACGCCTCTTTGCTGTTATTTACGGGCGTTTCCATTGCGAGCGTTGCCCGCCGTCTTGGACATTCGAGTATGACCACTACGCAAAAAACCTATCTGCACATCATTCAGGAACTTGAAAACAAAGACATCGACTTGGTGATGCGCTCTCTTTCGAGTTTGAGCTAAAAGATTAAACCGGCTTGCGCTGATTAAAGGTGATAAAAAAGATGCCATCCGAAAGGGTGGCATCTTGATTTCATCTGTTGTAGAATCCAGCTCAATAATGTCATCACCAGCAAAACTGCAGACAAATGGATAACCTATTATTGTGACATATCGTATTACCTTCTTTAGTGCACTTCCCGCAGCTTTCTTATAAGAATTATCCCAGAAACTGCTTTGTCGCAGCAAACAAGGCCTTTGCTCGTTGAATATGGAAAGCGCTGATGTTCTTTGCCATATGCACCTCGCTATATTCTACCGAGATTATCTTTGAAGATCACTTGCGTTCGAATACAAAACTGATACGGTCTTGGTATTCAGGCAACTGCTCCAGATAGACATTAAGGCGCCGTTCTACCTCAGCACGCTCCAATGCTGACGCTTCTACCGGGCTTAGGTCGTGCCCACCTTCCTCCATGATATCCACTGCCATTTCATACAGCAACTTATCCAGAAGCTCTTCGGGGCTATCAATTACAATGCAGTCCATGTCGCCGACAGTACCACGGCAACTATCGATACTGATGTAGATATACCCGACCTTACCAGACCATACAATATCGAAGTATGGAGTTGTTTTGATGTACTCGGAGAATACGCTCATGACTCGTTCAATGGCCTCTTTCACGCTGGTGTCATATTCCTTTTTCATGTCGGAGTCCTCCTTAAAATCGAATGGATGGGAGATGCACCTCTCCATACTTATCCGCTTCATGGATAATGCGAGGATAAGCACAGTAGAAGAACAAACCTCCTTGCCTATAATCCGTTCCTGTCCGGAACTCGTTGATTAAATTGTTCTGACATTCCCGGCATTGGTTGTTATGCCAATCGTGCGTTTTCGGGCATATGTACCAGTCCCGTGGATTACCCTTGATTCGGCTGCACTTCGGCGCATAGGGTTGGTTATCACGGAGGAAGGCATCAAACCGCTTCCGCTTGCTCAACAGAATGTTTTGTAGGCCGTCTTCAGTAAAAAGATCTGGCGCAAAACCATCATCAATGAAGAATCGGCGATAGTCGGCATACCCATCATCGTCTACGATCGCCCACTCCACCTTCACGAGCCATTCGCAACCGTCGTCATCATGGTCTTCGGTAAGCTGCAGAACGACTGCTATATCTGTGGATCGCTGAGGAACAACTGAAGCGAGCATGCGATTCGGCCACTTCCACACAAACTTGTTCTCATCATCCAGGCTGCTGGAGATATACTCATTCCCAAAGGCGTAGGTCTCATCGAACACCCAAATCACCTTATAGCCGGCCCTCGTGTAGAACTTATTGCGCCGTTCAAATTCACCGGCAGAAATTGGACTGTGCTGAAACTCAATGACATAGCCGCCCATCAAGATGTCTGCACGATGGCATTCGCCCCTGTGTTCCACGACAATCTCACGAACATTTTCGGGAAAACGCGATTGCCATCCTCGGTGCCATTCAGACATATCGTATTTCCAGTCATCCATACACGAGGTCACATGAGCGAAGTGCCACGAATTGACTTCGCCCTGGCGAGGAATCACCTGGTTGCCGCACACAGGACAGTAATACTCTTGCCCCTTCTCCGCATCGAATGCGTGAACGCGGTGATGATCCGCTGTCAAAGCATATTCCAAAGTGATCCCTCCTCGCAGAATAATCTAATCGCTGTCTTCTTGGCTGCTCGCGTTTCTCTGGAAGCCATACTCAAAAAAGCACATGTCCAGGATTTTGGCTGCCGGATACTCAATTCGGCTGCCGCAATGTTTCCGGAGCTTTTCAAACTCATCCTCATGGTCAAGATACAGGTTGCCAAGGGTTCGGATGGATTTCGCACTGAAAACTTGGGATGCAGCACAGGTATCAGCAAGAGCCTTTTTGAAATACCGATCATAGGCGGGCACGCAGCCCACAGTACCCAGCAAGATCTTGGTAAGCAAGGTTTCCGTTGGGATGCCGGCACCGGACGCCACATAAGCTTCTGTAATGCTCTCGCTAAGTTTCATGATTCGGTCAGCATAATACTCCTGCGAGAGTTTCTCGGGAGAAAGGTCCCAGAGATCATCCCACTCCGGCTGATAAATCAAACGGATAACATCCGCATGGATCTTGTAATCCTTCTGCATGAGGAAAGAGTTTCGAAGCATACCCCAACTGGCCAAATACCAAGCCAAGTGCAGGCAGAGATAGTCGATCGTGGCGTCAATCTGCGGGCGCCTATTCAGCCGAAACGCTTCATGGCAGTACTCCCAAGAGAGATACCGGTGATGTGGATCATCCTTCATACTGTCATAGCACTCGTATCCGGCTTGAATGGCTTCAGCAAGTTTTTTCTGATTCACAACACGATAGGGCGGTTTACTATGGTGCGTGTGGCCCTGTACTTCGCCTTTCCTGAATACGACCCATTGTTCCTCTAAACTAATGGAATCCACGACATATCCCGCACTGATCCAGCTGGAGCCAAAGGATGCAGGGCTTGAGAGATTTGCCCAGGATGGTCTGTTCTTATATGCATGGTTAGGGATTGGGATGATCTGGTTCAACTCATCGAAAGTAAGCTTAACAGAGTCTCCTCCGTGTTCCTTCAGCCAATTTCCAAGTGGAGCATATTTCTCTCCAAAAGCCATATCCGTCACCCATTCAGTTCATGAGGCTTGAACACTCTTTTGTCCAGCGCGAAGATGCGACTGCTCACCTCTCCCACCTGGAGACCGGCCAAGGTCTCGCGGTAGATTTCCATCCGGCTGTCAAGCATATCGATCTGGGAGAGCAGCTCGCTCTCCGCACAGATGGGCTTCACTGCAGCGCCGAATTCTGGCTCTCCGTGATGGGAAAGAATCATGTGCTGCAGCAAAACGGACTTGTCCTCAGGGATACCAAGTTCTGCAGCTACGTTGGAAACTTCCTGTGCGCCCATCACAAGGTGCCCAAGGAGTTGTCCCTTCACCGAGTATTCCGTGACCAGACCGAGCTGAGAGAAGGTAAACTCGCTCTCTTTGGCGAAGTCATGCAAGAACGTGCCGGCAAGTAGCAGGCTGCGATCGATGATATCCCCGTAAAGGCCGGTCAGGAAATCAGCCGTTTTCATCATGGTCGCAGTGTGCATCAGAAGTCCGGAGATAAAGCCGTGGTGGACGCTTTTAGCGGCTGGGATCGTCTTTAGGGACTCCTTATGGCGGGCCATCATCGTGCTGCAAATCTTCCTGTAGTCAGCATCCGTAATCGAACTGATCAGTCTCTCCACTTCTGCCATCGTAGTGTCCACATCAATGGGAGCCACCGGGACCAAGGCGGACAGGTCGTAAGTATCATTGTCGTCAGCCAAACGGATCCGATCGACAGTAATCTGCGGGGTGCCTCTGAACTCGGAGACAGTGCCACGGATCTTCACAACATTGCCTTCATCTGCAGAGGAGATGGGGCCAGAATAGTCCCATACTTTTATTTCGATGGAGCCGGATCGATCCGACAGAGAGGCGCTCAAAAACGGCTTGCCGGTTGCGGTTGTCTTGGGATATGCAGCTTTCAAAACATAGAAGCCCTCCACCTCATCCGAAAGGGACATCTCTGCGATCAATTTGTTATATTCCATCATTATTCCTCCGTAGTCGGTCTTCGTTTACTCGCCTTTGACACGAACCCCAAACCCATTGACTTCAATATCCTCGTCTGCGGGAATGAGCAAGTACTTCCGGCCATCAATGATCCTTGCCTCAACCAAGTAGCTATGCTCCGGATCGACCGAAATTGTCGCATCGGCGGTCTTAACTTCAAAGCGGCTGCTATCAATCAGATTGGCCGGGTTCAGTGTTGCTCCATCACCGAACTGGGTGACGCAACTATCACGGAACGCAAGGATCTGTTCCTCTTCCACACCGTTATCGCGCAGGATTTCTGCCGCATCACTGACGGAGAGTTCCAGCGGTTCGGGATCATGGCTCTCCTTATGCTGTTCAATCTGGTCGCGGAGTCTGTCATGGATAGACTGGACCAGTTCCATATTGCAGGCATCACCCAAAGCTTCGCTGAGTGCATTCTGGAATGCTTCTTTTTGCTCAGCGGCAGACATGGGGGCTGTGGTATGAAATACGCTGTCGATAACTTCCTGGTGGATCTCATCTGTCTTTCTGGAATAGAACAAAGCATTGTAGATATTGGCCGCACGATCGTCAAAGGCTGGGAACAAGAATCCCAGTTCCGGTGCGGCAACGATCTGGCCGGCACAACTGTGGAACTCATTATCTCCAGGGAAGAATCCCAACTCCGCTTTGCGCTCCTTCACAGGACAGACACAGCAAACAACATAGGAGAATACGGCATCGGATGCATCTGCATCCATCTCATCGTTTTTGTTCTTCCGGGGGACATCGTATGTGTCATATGCCAGGAGGATCAGGTAGTTGCTGTCCCCAAGGTCAAGAGAGTTGATGATTTTCTGATAGAACTCCTCACGAATCTCACCATCTTTCAGTTCCGAGTCGCGCAGTGCCATGAGAAGGCGATGCTCATCACTGTCAGCTACCTGTTCAGTAGAGAAGATAATATCGATTAGGTTCTTCCCAATTTTGCCGGAAAGAGCCTTCTTCAGCAGGTTCAAGTACTTCTCAGCTTCGTCCTGCGGGAGAATCCCCATGGATTCATCGATGTATGAAACGATTTCACGGCTGCTATTGACAAAACAGCCATAGATACGGCTGATAGCATTCCGATCCATACGAAAACGGCGACGCAGTTCGCTTACTTCTTTCAAATTCAATTTAGGTTACCTCGCTTATCTAATTGGTCTAGCTGCTTGAAGCAGCAACCTCATCATATCACAGTCTGCCGATTCTGTCACATTCCGAGAACTCGTTGAATTATTCCTGCCAATCATCCTCACAGCCTGTTTCTTGAGCAATCATTATCGCAGTATCGGAGAAAACGCAGCAGTGTTTCTGCTCAGAACAAGGACACTGACAGGCCATTCTCTCTGGCTTGCTGACTTACGGTTTTGTATTGATTGTTGATTACATCCAAACAGCGTGTTCTGATGTAATCAATCGAATAGTCCCTCAAGTGATCCACAATCGTTTCACCACACTTAACAAGAAATAAGATTTCCTATTTGGCCGACCAGTCAAGGCTTGCAACGGCCACAGGGAGAATACCCATTTGAAATGGCCTCATCACGGGTGCCGAAGAACTCCTGCTTGTTCTTTTCCTTCATATCGTTCACGCTGGAACAGGTGGGATAGTGGAACTTCTTCGTGTTGGTATTAAGGATATAATCTGCCTGCGACGCCTCACTTCCGGTCGCTGGCTCCTGCTTTTCAGGCTCTGGGGAAGGTGTGGGAGTTACCGTAGCCGTCTTCTGCTCCTCCTGCTGAGCACTATCTGCCAGCTTGCTCTCGCCTGTGGCATAGTCAATCTCAATGCCCGGTTGGACATTGTAGGCAAAGACGCAGTAGGAAACCCCGGCACCCTTGTCTTCCACAGAATAGCCTTCCATCAGAACGCCGTTGGCCAGAAGATTATCTCCCTCAAAAATAGGCGTTACACGGTACATGACATGGTTGCCGTTTTCCTTCACATAGTCCGCAACCATATTTTCGAATGGCAGCATGCCCTCAATGTTCAGGTATCTGGTGCCGGTAATCAGGTTCTTTGTATTGGCGTTTTCGCCGGTCAGCTGAAAGCCAATGAGGTGGCAACGGTTGTAGAGATACTTTCCATCGACCAGATCATCATAGCGCACGGTATGCCATCCGGTAGGCTTCACCATGCCAATGGAACCTCGCGACTCTGTTGGCATCAGATCTTGTCCAATACTTGCGCATGCGGTGCCGCAACGTCCAAGTGCGTCGAGATCGCTGTAGTACTCATAGGATTGATCCGTCAACTCACTCTCGGTGAAATACGGCACATTTCCATTTACCGCAACATAGGGCTTATCCGTGTATTCAGCGATTGCGCTGAGCGAGAAGGCGGGTGCTTCAGCACTCAGGCTATTTTCATTTGCGTTCTGCTCTGGCTGAGACGGCTGCGCTTTGTCAGATACCGAGTCATCCTTTCCTGACTCCGGATCTGAGGCGGGTTCTCCATCCGCACTTGTGGTAGAATCCGAGCCTTCGACTTGCTCTTCTTGCTGCGTTTCCTCGAATGCGATATCACGGTTCGAACCGTTTATCGGCACATCTGTCGTGGTTCCGCAGGCAGACAACAACGATAGGCAGAGCATGAGCGATAGGAAGACGGAGATCGTTCGTCTTCTCATCTTTCATAAACCTCCATTGTGATCAGGTCGTGAGAATGCCCCGCAAACTCAGACGTGCCAACCAAATGCCATTGGCCAGATCCCAGCTGCAAATCGAAATACCGATCAGCGGGATAGGTGCGATTCCATCTAAAAATGACGATTCTCTCGATCCACTTCTCAAATGATGCAAGCGGAGCATCTTCCACGAAGCAGTATTCACCTTGAGCAGCTTCCTGAAGGAAGGTGTCGTCTATGTTTAGGTTCGGAATGCTCTCGGTATCAAACTGGCTTGCGGAGTAGTGATTCATCCAGAGAGGGACATTGGCAACCAACTTAGCAACATGCTCTCGGAGAACGCTGTCTTGGCTCTGCCTGCGATGGTTGAACATCATGCCATTCTTCTGGTCTAAACAGGTTATTACGATCATGGGAAGAGACCTCCTTCCAGTTATTCGTCCTGTTCCGACTCAAACTGTGTGAGGTCGCTGTAACCTTTCATGACAAGCTCTTCAATAATCGAATCTGCATTGGCTCTCACAACCTTTGAAACCGCATAACAGGTCTCGCTGGTGGTGTAAAGGAAAAGCTTGTTGTCCTTCGGATCGTATACGGCTTCCTCTACTTCAAGGGCGATGCGGGTCTGATCCTGCGCGTCTCTAAGCAAAGCTCTCATTTCTATTTCCTCCGGTATTTTCAAATTTGTTGGAATAGGTTTCATTTCATCGTAAAAACAATGATCCAAATAGCAACTCCAAAAACAGTCAAAAGAAGTCCCAGCCCCTTTGACATTGAATTGGGGTTTATCAGTAGATAGAGGCCAACAAAAGGCATGGCAACGAGTAGCAGCAGTAACTGAACCAAACAGCCAAGTGTTTCAGCCTCACCATTCCTTCGATATCTACCAGCCACTATGACCACCTCAACCTTCTAATAGGTCTTCAATTTCCTCAATTTTCTCGTCGAGTTGTTCGCATTGTTCTTCCCACTCTTCGCATGCCTCGCTATCAAGGTCATCTGGTTCCTCGCATTCAAGGGTGTCTCTCTGGGTGCGAAGTTCATCCAGACGATCTTCCAGCTCATCGTGAGTCATGCTTTCATAGTTCTCGTCTTCGTCCACAGTCACAGAGATCTCTACATCCGGAGTTTCAGAGAGAACTGCAGCAATTCCCATGATGCGCTCGAGGTCGCTCACTTCGCCATCGTGGTTAAAATCGAATAGATCCATATGTTTTCTCCCCCTATAAGGTACGTTCCTTTGTTACAGTACGCATCATAACAGGAGCCTTGTCCAATAATACGGACAAGGCTCCTTCTGAACAACAAAAGAAGTGGAGCACCCCAGGTACTCCACTTCCGTTGCTTTGTGTTAAATTTGTAGAAATAGATAAAGACAATTTCGTTAATTTGCTTCTCTTTCAAAACAAGGAAAATACCCTTGTTGGCTAAATACTTCCGCTAATCATTCGGTCAGTTTCCCGAGCAATCCAGCTAAGAGTGGTGCTTCCAAATTCATATTCTCGCGGATAATCCTCACCGGTAACGCAGGGTTTTCACCGCGCCCAACTTCTGTTACAGTACCACTTTTGAAGTGCAGAAAAATACGATATCCCTGATCAAAGAGATGTGTTGAAAGGAAGCAGGACTGATCCGTGTGGATGAATGCCACATGATGATGGATCGCGCGCTGCGTCTGGTAATAGCCAATGAAGAATTCATGACCTCTCGGCAGGTTGCGTGGCATCGCCCAATAATCCTCGTACCAATGGTATTCCATCTCTCATTCCTCCGTTTCCGAGCAGACCTTTAGAATCAGCTCGTGCATACAATCAAAGATTTTTTGAGAGCACTGCGCACCTTTGGAACGCATATATCGGAGATGCTCACACTTGCCATTTTCAATTGTAACGCTGACGAGCTTATCGTTGATCCAGCCCTGCGTGCGGAGTGGCACATCGACTTGATATCGGCGCATGAGGTGATTGACAATGGAATAAGTGCTGGAATCATAGCGGCTTTTGTAAAGGCTGATAGGTTCATTTTTGAGCGTACCGCCGCCACGAATAGTGCGAATGGCCAAGTCAATCATCTGCTCAGCCTTGCGGTTCCGTTCTTCACAGAAAGCGCGATCTTGTTCTTCCTGCTCGGCTTGCCGCTTGAGCGCTTCCTCCTGCTTATACGCACGATACTTTGTTCTCAGCGCAAGGCATGTCGGGATCTCCTCCAGAATGAGTGCTCCAACGAAGTCGGGGAAACTCTTGCCGTCGCATTCTTTCGAATCAAGGAATGCGGCGACATGCTGATCTAAAACACTCTTAATGTAGTCCGCCTGACGAGCAGAATCATTACCAAGCTCTATGATCTTTTCCGTCTCGCGTGCTATCGCTTCCGTGAAAGCTCCTGTGCCTGCGGCACCGGAATCCCTCAGGTGTTTGAAATGCTCCTCTCTGCCTTCTTCGGAACCATACAAGGCAACCGTTGCGGGAAGCAATCCACAATGATTCACCAAGGCATAGTCCGTCATCCGGAGGGGAACCAGATGGTCATTGACCTCCACATGGAGAATGTAGGAATCGTTTGCGGCTCTCGGATACTCAAGATCCGGCTTGCCATCGCTACGCCAAAGGCGGTACGACACGGCGCCGTTAGAAACCTCACGCTCCAGAACTGCTCTCATCCGTTTCTTTTCCACATTATAGTTGCCATCATAGAATAATGGCGTCATCAGCTTTGCTGTACCCATCATTTACCTCCGTATCTTATTTGTCCTGATCTGAAATGTTCTTGAACTCGATGAGCTGTGTGTAGTCATCTGCATTCCCGTCACCATAAACGATGGCCTGAAGGCGACGCTTCTCCGGAGAGTATTCAATCCATGCAAGACGGATCGATCCTTCATTGAAGCAATCGTTCATACCGTTGCCACAAAAAGCAACAGAAATGCCAGGGTAGTCAGGATCCGCTTTGATCCCGACTACCAGCTCCCCCAATGGGGTGTGTACAGTCAATTCGTCATTCTTCATGGTTCACCTCCGTTGCAGGGGTGAAGCTCGCGAACTCCGTTTCCACGTTCGGTCGATGGAGGCTCAAATCCATGAGGTCTATACAGCTGTAGCAAGGTTCCTCCACGGTCATTTTGTTGCGATGGAGGCAGCGACTGCATGGCGGTCGATCAACGATCCTACCGTCCATCAATTTCTCATAGAAGCCTTTCACGGTACACCTCCATCAGCCATTCTTCTGACCAAGTAGGTCAATCGAAAGCCTGTCTTGAACCGTCACACCGCAGCGCTTCTGGAGGAAACCCTCTAAAAAGCGCAGCGCAATGAGAGCCAATGCGGCATCATCCACATCCGGCCCGACAGGTCTTACTTTCGCCTGACGCGGAATCGGGTGCAGGTCAAGAGAAGCCATGAGGGCTACATCTACCTGCGCCATCTCACGGTCTGTCAGGTGGCCTTTGAAGTCACCAAGACGGCTGACATCGACGGAAGAGATCTGCTCGCAAAGCGCGGTCGAGCGCTTGCCGGCACTTTCAATCCGCACATGCGTCGGCATGGGCTTTTTGTACTGGCAGGTCAGGTACACGACTTCTACAACAGGACTGTGCTCATTACACAGCGGATTAGAGACGATGATGGCCGGCCGACCAGATCGCTGCTCGGATCCGACCGTTTCGCTCGGATTGACATAGAAAATATCGCCACGATTGATACTCATAAACGTATCGTCCTTTCTTTGATCATAAATCAACATCCTGCTCGATGGAGTAGAAGTCTTCATCACAGCGGAAGCACTGACAAGTGTATTCTGGAATGTCACTCAAGAAGAGTGGATCTCCGCAGCGAAAGCAGGTGCCGACACTCTTTCGGAAGACCATATCTTCCATCTCGTCTTCGGTTACACCATGCTCACGCAGGTACACCTTTGCCGCTTCAACACCTGCAAAGTAGATTACTTCATCTGCGTCGTTCTTCAGGTATTCAAGCCCATTCAGGGATATCCCGTTGATGTACCGGCCAACAATGACAGGATCGGATGAACCATCTGACAACTGCGTTTGCCGATTGAGAATAGGTATCCCCAATTCCCGCGCTCTTCGGATTTCCTCCTTCATGCCACTACTGATGCGGTCGCCATAGATGACCAAGCGATCACACAGGGCAAGCAGGCTTGCGCCAAAAGATAGGGCAAGTGCTCGTTCTTCCGGATTGGAATCGTCAAGCAGATAAGGTAAATAAGCGTGCGGGGCAACTGCGCGGCAGCCGAACTCCCGCTCACACATTGCCATATACGTGCGTGCTCTTTGGGCATTCACCATGATCTCAGCCCGCGTAGGGGCAGAGAGGGGCGAGCACACATAGGTAAGTGCCATTCTAAATAGCCTCCTTCATTCATAATGCGAAGGCCCGAAGACGAGGTGCTATTGCAACTCTCGTCTCCGGGTCTTCTTCAAAAATCAGATATGGCAATCGACGATGGCAAGGAAGTCATCATCTTTCGCCTCATTCATGAGCTTCTGGATCTCATCGTTCCAAACTCGCTCGTCCTTATCGTTGCTGGAGATCCCGAACCAGCCCATGTCACCGGAACCAGCCCAATCTCCATTGCGATCAATGAATGCGTAAGTGTGGCACATGTATCGATCCAAATCGGTAGCGCCTTTCCGAGCCTTATACTCATCAAGAGTTTCACCTTTCAGATACAGCATTTCGCCCCAGGCTGAAATGCCCTCATCAAGGATCCTGCACAGAGGGCCGAAATCGGTAATGTCTTTGGTCTCAAATGCTCTTACACACTTCTGATACCGTTTCTCGACCGTATCGACAGCGATCTTACGCATGACATCCCAACAGATATCCTTCTTGCGCGCGGCATCGGCATACTGATACCCCTCAGGAGGGATAGCGGATTCGCCATCATCGTCTTTCGCAGAAGGAATGCAGTCCTGCAGCCCTGCCGGAACTAAGAACCGATTCGGGAATCTACCGCCGATCTGCCACCAGTCCCATTTCGCGTTTGGGTTGCAAGTGTAGCCCCATCGTCCATCTGAAGCCTTCACAAAGCCGCGATGTTCATCACAATAAGCCTCGAATGAGGGATACCACGATTTGACGGGGTAATCTGTCACCAACTCCAGCGCTTTGGACTCCTCCGTCTGGAGTTTGCTCTTTCGGTCCCGGTTTGGGCCGAACGCATAGATCTTGTCTTCCTCAACGAAGAAGAACTTGTTGAAGGCATCATCGTAAATGGAGTGGATGCTGCCATCCGGGAACCGGACGACACGCATGGTGTCATTCTCAAAGTCGGCTTTTGCCTCTTCCGTGCGATCTTCGAATTCGCGGTACTTCTCTTCCTCTGTCTGTTCATCGAAGGGTGCCAGAACAGGAATCAGGTGGTCTTCCAGATTATTGGCATGGATGTTGTTGACAACGCCATCGTCAGGAACAATAACACAAACAGAAAAGTGACTCATAATTCAGTTCTCCTTATAATCAGATAGTATTTTGCGGATCCGGGCAAAGCGCTTTTCAATCGCTTTGCGACCGACTCCGCATAGTTCAGCAATTTCACGATTGGTGTAGCCCTGGTTGCGGAACTGGATCGCCTCAAATTGCTTATAGGTGAGGTTATCTTCGATCACACGCCAGAGGCCATCATCAATCGGAGCAATTTCAGGTGCAGGGATATCACAATAGAACTCGATTGGGATTTCCTGCGGTTTTCCGACTTGATCTCGTGCATAGTTCGATAGCTCTGAACGCAGATGGTACCAAACCAGCGTGGAGAAGCTGTACTTACGCAACGCTTCCTCCGATAGGTAGCGTACCACCACTTTCAGGTATCGATTGGCCAAGAGGTCGTAGTAGTCATCCCCAAGGCTGTGCTTTGCCATGAAGTCAAGAAGGAGACCATGATGCTCCTCAGCAAAAGCTTGCTGCTCGGGGGTGAGTGGCTTCATATCCTTTCACCACCTAACCTCTTATCTTCGCAAGCCCTTCTGCGCACTTGTAGTATTCAAGCGCGGCCAGGATCACCTGTCTCGTTTCTTCCGACCAACCTCGGATCTGGAATTGTTTACGGACCTCATCCTTATCAACCCGCGTATCGCTCATGTGCTCGATGCTGCTTTCAAAAAGCTCTACGAACTCCTCAGCTCTATTGATTTGCGGGAGAAAAACATGATTATACTCTTGGGCCGTCATGTTCCATTTGCCCTCCTATTCATTATCCGTTTCACCTAACCTCTCAGGCTGGCTTCTGCAGAACAGCTTGGATCCCGACCAACTCGTCATACTTGCCACGGTCGATTGGCCGGAACTGCTGCTCGCGAATGAAGAAGTACAGGCGTACCGCCATCACGAGATACTCCACGAGATCGACGTAGAATGTCGTCAAATTCGTGTAGTCGTAATCCGGAGTAAAGCGATCCATAGCAAGCTGATAATCGACCCAGTAGGGATTACTCTCCTGGTAATAGGAGCAGTTGCCCGCAGCATCCTTCGGCTGCTCTCCAAGCACATCATCCGAAAACCAAGAGGATGTCGAATTGACAACCATCGCAAATACCTGCTCCTCTGTCTGCCGGCACATGAAACCCGGCAAAGCGGATATCATGACTAGGAGTTTTCGGAGCGTTGTTACGCGGCACTCGAGTTCTTTGAAGAGCCAATAGTAGCGGGAATCCGCCTGGTTGAAAGACTTGGAAAGAGCAAGAGATAATCGCTGCTCATAGTGCCTTTGAAGGTGATGGAGTAGATCGACTCCAAAGTAGAAATCCATCCTACTGCACCTCCAGCTTCACGTCTGGGAGCGGGCCGTTTGTAAGCTGCTCCCTCGTGATTCCGAACACGCGAGTAAAGAGATCCATGTACCGCTCTTGAGCCGGTTGGCTTAGCATGTTGTTGGGCGAAATGATCGCCCACATCGCAAGCTCCTCCTCCGGAACGGAGAATGGATCTTCCCGCCAGGTACCATAGTTGTACACTGGCTTTGGCGGTTCGGATGCGCGCTTTACTTCATTCGCGGTCTCTGCTTTCAAGATCAGCTTGAGCTTCTTATCAAAAATGACGTCGAGAAGATCTCGGCGGATACCGCGCTTTTCATACTGAAGCATCAGATCTTTGGCCTTCTGAAAAGCATGCAGTTTGATATCCAGCAGACTGCTTGGCTGCTGTGGATCAACAAGCAGTTCACTGATGGCTAAAACAAGTGAAAAGTCCCAATTTGAGATCATGGCTTATGCACCTCCTCTACGGAGCAGGGGAGTGCCGAAGCACTCCCCTGCAAAAAACGGTTATTTCCTCAAATAAACACAATGAACGCAAAGTCAATTACCCCATTCTCATCAGCGTGTGTATAGCAGGTATAGCCGCCATCGCCGAAACCGGACGATGAGACCGCACCATAAGGCAACACGCCGGCTGACATCTTGCTGAGTGTGATGTCGCACACATGGCGATACCAGAGATCCCCAATAGCGAAACCCGGTGCAGGCAGTTCCTCAAAAACTGTATCGTTCTGATAGAACGCATCATCAAAGAACCCTGCCTGTCCGGAATCAACGCCGACCTCAAATGACTGCTCGACACATTTGCACGCCACTTTGCGCACTTTGCCTAAGCGGATCACATTGAAATCTGGACCAGTATCCTTATGACGGACGGCAAGGACGGCACAGCGTGTGCCCCATTCGCCTTCATCCGTCTTCAGGACGCCTGCCTCCCAAGTCCCGAGTTTGCAATGGTCAACGGTGCCACAGCACCAGACATCACGCTCGTAACAGGGGTCGCTGACACGCATGACTGGAGAAGTCATCTCAAACTCGCCAAGGTCGATAAACTCGCAATTTCTCTTCATGCCTACTGCACCTCCTTACTGCTGCGCCGCCGCGCGCTGCTCACTCAGCAGCTTTCTGGCGTCGCGAATCAGCTTCGGGCCGTAAGTCAACTCCCACGACTCAATGAATCGTGTCGTGCGGTAGACAAGATTGAAGAAGTCCAGATCGTTGATGTTGACATACACAGAGCGCTGCTTTTTGTAGGTGCCCGACTTGATATGGGTGCCGCCTGTTGCGGTTTTCTCTTTGACAGCGCGTCCATTTTCTACGATGACGCACCAAGGATAATTTCTGGGCTTTCCATCGTTTCCAACCGACGCACGCTTGACCGAGAGCTTTGTCACTGTACTCAGCCCATGCTCGTCCGGCTCACCGAAGATCTTATCCTCCGTGAAGTCGAAGCGATCCAGATCGTTCTGCATTCTGCTGAGAACGAAGGGGAAAAATCCAGGGGAGAGATTCGCTGTGACACGAATGGTCTTGTCGCCAGTACCGTTGGAGTAATCCTGCAGCACAACACCAATGCAAGAGTAGGCACGGATACCATCCGCCTGCTCCTCGCCCTGGGCATGCATATGAGCATAGTACTCGATCGGTGCCGGCTTGAGCTTGTCCGTAAACTCGCAGAGCTTCTTGTTGGTCATGTAGATCGCGATCTGGTTTTGAATGCGATTATCTTCCATTTTCAGGTATCCTCACTTTCTTCACATGCGTAGAATTCATCCACATAGGTTGCGTCCGGAATGAATTCCTCAGAAGTCACTTTGTCGCCATCCACCGTGATCGTGTAGTAGGACATGCCGCCCTCGACCACAGCGAACATCTTGCCATCGAGGTGATAGCCAAGCTTCGAGAGCCACTCGGCAATGTATCCGATCCAATCCGTGATGTAGTAGGCTTTTTCAGCCTCATTCCACCCAAGATAGGAGTGTCCGTTGTCAGGATCGTTCCGAAGCTCCAGATCACAATAAAGGCTCGGGCAGGGGCCGGGTGTCATATTCATGTCACGCTCATCTGTGAGCCCTTCCGCATAGCGTTCGTGCAAACAGATGCGGCGCGTGAGATCCCTCGTATGGATGGGCAGGAAGAATGCACCATCCTCTCCAAAATCTCCATCGCCAAACAGCGTGACAGCTTTGCGCTCTTCCAATGTTGGGAAAAGAGCTTCCAGTATTTTGACATCCCGCTTCATATGCCGGATGCCGAGAAACTGACGAAATCTTCCCGCCAACGGTTCTTTCAGACAAGGGGTAATGCGGATGGCACCTGTAAAATCGGTATAGGTTCCCATAATGCGCTGCTCCTCTTCTTAAAAGTGATAGTCGAGTGTCCCACCAAAATAAAAAGACTCGCTGAGATCAGTCTCGCGAATCCATTCATCCAGTGTTTTCAATTTATCTTGGTAGTAGATGTAGAAACTGAACTTATCCTGGTAGGCTTCATTCAGCTTATACATGGCCATGCCAATGTCGTAAGGGGTCTCAGCACAGAAGGCTTCGATTGAGATGCCTGTCAGCTCTCTCGCTTTATCCAGGAAGGCGTAGTACTGTCTGTGGAAGTACTTCTTCTTGGCATTCGGCTTGAACGTAAAGCTCTCTCCATCCTCAGCGACATCCACGATGTGGGCAACGATTTCCAGGAACCATTTCAGGTCTTCATCCCGGTCCGTTTCCGCATCCGTGTAGTCCGCAATCGAGTGGTAGAACCATTCCGGCACACTGCACTCTCCCATACGGTCATCAGGTAAAATGGGCGCATTGCCCAGTTCAATAATTCTGCTATGCATTTGTTCCTCCTCAATCAAATCGGTCGAGGTGTGTGGCTACGAATTCATTTGCGTAGTAGCAAATGAGGTTGACCAGCATTCCCACTGCCAAGTACGACTCCTTGTCCTGCTTCAAGGTCTTGAGCACATAGACGCGGGCGCGGCTTTTGAACGGGTCATCCCGCTCTTTGGACCAGTTGCCATACAGGAAGATATCTCCGTAGATACCCTCGCTACTACCGTAGGTCACTTCGCCTACCACATCGAACTCGCACCTGTAGAGCTTGTCGTACTTGCATGTGCTGCAGAGCAGGTCATAGTCCAGCTCACAGATCTTGCTGTACTCTTCATATCGAGGATCCGTCTTTGCCCGCGTGACCGCCTGCTCAAACATGTCCTTGACAGAAAAGTAGCGCTTCTCATCAGCCATCGTCATCACCCCCTTCCTCAGGATCTTCTTCCCGTTCGGAAGGCTGCACCTTAGGCCGCCCGGAGGCATCCTTGAAGACACAGTGTGGATTATCACAACGATTGCCGAGGTAGCACGGGAGCCTGTCCAACTCCTGATAGAATGGATGGCAGTAATAGCCGATTTGAGCTTCTACCGCGTTGATAGCGCCCTCTACAACATTGGCAATCATCTCATCGTCCCGTTGAGGAATGGATAACTCGAACTTCCTCGGCGGCGCCGATTTGGCCGTCAGGGCGATGATAAGCTCGTAGGCAGCATTATTGATCACGTCTTTCTTGGTCTTGCAGTACCAGTCGAAATCCACAGGGCTCTTCACATGTCTCCCTCCTTTGAGTCAGTCTGTAGGAAAGCGCAATACTGATTTTTGCAATCTCCAGTCTGATAACAAGGAATACTGTCGCAGTAGAATGGGTGGCAGGTGTGTCCAGCCTTCTCTTGGATGATCTCCTCCGCTGCATCGACCAATTCGCCGATGATTTCCATGTTCCAATCCGGAACGGCAGGATCATCTTCTTTCGGCTCGTTGTGATCTTGCGCGGTCATGGCGCAGATTAACTGATACGCAGCGTTGTCAATCGCATCATTTCGGTTACACAAATAGTCTTCAAAAGATATCATTCGTAGTTTCCCCTTTCTATTTAGTGTGGGAGGCTACGCACGATCAGGTTCGTCAGCATTACCGGCAGTTCTTGGAGATTGGTGATGTCCAAATAGCCATCACCATAGATCCGCTCAATTCGCGGGCGGTCTTCACCAATGGCTGCCGCGTAGATTTTGACACCTTTTCGCGCATACTCCAGTTTGATCCCACGCAGATCAGCTTCTGCTGCAGATCCGGAGTAACCGTCATCATTTGGCTGCCCATCGCAGATGATCATGAGGATTTTCACCTCAGATGTCTGCTTAGAGAGTTTTTCCGCCACAAAGCGCAACGCGGCGCCGTCGCGGTTACAGTCTCTGGCACTCATGTCCATTAGCCGATAGCGGTTATTCTTATCGTAGGTATCGAAGTCCGAGTAGGAAAACAGTTCAACATGTGAGCTCCAGGCGGTATGACCAACGACCAGCAGCGGGATGCCAAGCGACTCGCAGAAGTCCTGGATCACAATGGCAGTTGCTCGGGCTCTGGTAATGCGGTCATTTGAACACATGGAGCCACTCTCGTCGATGAGCAGGCCAACGGAAAGGTTGATCGGCTCCGTCGGGAGTCGGGAATTATAGAAGATACGGCCATCGTTCCGATAGAGCGCGTGCTGATTGAGTCGTTTCCCAATCAGGAGCCCGGTCTGTTTCCCGCCCTGCCGCCGATCGCGGAGAGCGGAACTGACACTACGCTGCAATCGCTTGGAGAGCATTAAAAGCTCCGGCGCCACACGGTTATAGCTGTCGATGAGGTTCTGATCCACATGCGCCATACGATTGACGGTCACATGGATGTTGCGATGCGCGTTACCATATCGGATGGCATTCGCCTCTCGCTGCAGTTCCTCAGATAGTTCTTCTTCCAATTCCTCTGTCACCTTTTCCTCCGCCATGGAGGATAAGAGACGCTCAATGTCATCAGCTGCATGCTCATAATCGTTGCCTTCATACTCGCTGTTCTGGTCAACGCCACCATTTCCACTACTTGTGATGCCATTCGTCAGATGGGCGGCAATACGGCTTGTCTCCTCAGCAATCACACGCTCGACCTGTGCCCGGATCGCGTTCATCTGGCCGGGATTGGGAGTAAAGGTGCCATTACTGGGAACCGGCTTGGTTTTGATGGTAAAGTTAGCTGCCGCTTTCGGGAGTTGGCTGGAGAGGTCTTCCTCAACCGCCTGTTGTCCCTGCTGGCTGCCATCATTGTCATCATCGCCGCTGCCGGGCTGGCCAGAACCACTCCCGGAACCGCCTTTTGCGGTTTGCTGGGAGGATTGCTGCGCCTGCTGCTGGGCTTGCTTCTGTTTATCGCGCAGAGCGTCGAAGCAGCGCTGCATCATGGGCCAAAGATCCACAAGGATCCTATTGGCAGCCTCACAGCGGGATCTGGCATCGTCATCATAGACAGACTCATCGATCCAGGGGATATACTCATACAGCTTGTCGATGAACTCACCGGTGTAACCGGATAGGTTGTTGACCTCATGCGCCCTGACATACTGAATCAAGAGATTGACTACGATCGAATGGTCATAGTACTTGCGATTGATCATCTCCGTGATCTCCGGCATGGTATCCGCATAGCGTAGGTTATTGAGCGCGATCCCTTTGGCGGGGGAGCCAGGAAACTCATATGAGTACCTGGCATCCACATATCCGTCTTCTAAGATGTTGCTCAACGCATGCGCTGTGCTCATGATGACCTGCATGGGGACTGTGTCTGTATCGTCTGTAAGCGCCTCAAGGATGTCTTTCGCATAGAGCTTTTGCATACTGTCCAGACCATCCGGCATCTTCGGATAGAATTTGCCTTTAGCGAGTCCGGCGAAGTAGCTATGCCAAACGCGCTCGTCGGTGAACAGGTTGTGACCGCACTCATGCGCATTCAGGCCTTCAAGACTCATGGAACGAAGGAGCCTCGAAGGGAAGCTCCAGGTAATGTGGTTACAGGCATTGATGTAGATCCCGTGGTAATCCGTGAAAGCAACGGTCTCATCATCATGATCTGCAACAACTCGCACACGCAGCGGACGCTTATAGCGTTTTGTCGCCGCTTCCGCAAGATCCGTCAAATACCCGTTATAGGCTCTGGAGGAGAAGAACTCCTCGTCAGTGATCTTGCTCTTGGCGTCGAGGATCCTCTTTCGGATTTGGCGGTGGGATGTTCTCATATGCACAGCCTCCCATCATGCCGGGATACTATCGCAGCTGATAGGGATCTCGCCGAGCATCGCGGAGAGTGCATCGCACATTCCCTCAAAGGACTGCTGCGGGTAGAACCAAAAGAGATGCTGCTGCACACCAGCCATGCTGATAATAAGCGGCATCTTGCTGGAAGCAGGATAGTTCTCCATAGGCTCCACCTGGACATTCGATGCGTCAGGCCCGAGTGCCATGTCAATGACCCACTTCACGAGCTGCGCCGCCTCCTCAGAGGTCATTGCTCGGTCAGTAGGCAGGTCGTAGCATGCCAGCGCGACAGCGACAGCAAAACGGATAAAGTACTCTCGATCAATTCTCATCAAATCACACCTCTTTCATCAAATCGTTTTGGAATACTGGGGTTCAAGGCAAGCGGAGATCAGCTCAGCACGATTATCCGGATCCGCTGAAGCGGAAGAGATGATCGTAGATAAGGCTGACTCATAAGGATCATTCGTCACCATCGTGGAGAGCACCCAACTCTTGAATTCACGCATACCGCAGCTGCCGTCCGTGATCATCGTTTGACGGCAACGCTCTGCAATATCGCGCACGACAATGGCCATCTTTGTCGCTTCCTGCTCATCGGTAAATCCGGTGACATTCATCACGCGCTTGACCATCGTGTTCAAATCAGGCGCTTCCATGTCGTAGATCAGATCCATTCGGGAGATCACGCTCTGGTTCATGTCGCGACAGCCGGAGTAGTCAGAGTTTGTCGTAACGACAATGACTGTATCCGGATGGCGTCGCACACGCTCACCAGTCGGCAGAGTAATTACCTGGCAGTTGTCCAGCAAGGAATTCAAGCCGACTAAGACACCTGGATTCGCGATACAGGAAGGCTCCTGCAGCTCACAGACATACCCATGCCTAATTGCCTCGACGAGAGGCGTATCCACATAACGGATGCGCTGGCCAGCAGGATCCTCTTTCTCCATGAGATTACCAACGGCGATCTCAATGAGTTTCTGCAGCACATCATCTTCCGTCTTGGACTCATCGTATTCGCCGGTCAGCATCATATAGACACTAGGCGGATGCATGGTAATGTCGGAGATCTTCGGGAGATCCTCGATAGGAGTACTGCCATGAAAGCCGTTGGTATCAGGAATAAACTGTCCAACCAAGTCGGTAATCTCCGTATTGGCACTACAGGTCATCAGGGTATAAGGCAGATTTAAGCCAGCAGCGATAGCCTGTGCGCCCATAGTCTTGCCGGTACCCGCCTCACCGCGAAACAGGAAGTTTCGCATTGGCTGGTTGGATGCCGTCGTCGCTTTGGCATGCTCGCACACGCGAACGACCTCTTTGGGAATGATGTACCAGTCGGGCAGCGTGGGTACCATTGCCTTCTCCCGATCTGTGAGGATCCGATTAGAGAGGGCGTACTTTCCGACAAAGTCTTCCTTCTGAAACGAGGTGGCTTTTGCCGTAGCGTTACCTGACAGCTGCATGATGGTGAAGTTGCCATAAGAGGCACCAGTCGGCGCGTAGTTCCCGCTATCCATTGCCATCTGTGTGATGACTGAGATATTGCCAGTAGTGGGAATGGAGATCTTGACGCCATCCGCACCCAACTGCTTGCTGTTCTCAATTCGACGATAGACATTGTCGCAGAGGACAAGCGCACATTCGAACGCAGCGTCCATATCAGCCCAACCGTTCTCGTAATGTGAGGTGAACTCCTGAAATTTCTGGCGGAACTCATCATCTTCATTGAGAACGGGCATCAGGCAGAATAGTAGGGCAGATCCAGAACCATTACCAGCGCCCAAAGAATAGGGCTTCAGAACCTGCGAGCCGTCCTCAATCTGCACCGCGCTGAACTTGCCGGTAACTGGATTGAATACGACACAATCGGTCTTGTTGGCAGATCGGTACTCGCTGATCCGGTAGATATTGCCTTGATGACCGATGGCACCGAGGTCATCCACACTCTGCCCATTCTCCGTTGCGCTCACCAGCTTTGCATAGGCCAGCAGGGCGCGAAGAGTAGGTGCGTGGAGTGTAGCCTTCTGAGCGGTACTGGAAGTGTTGTACTGCGAAAAGCCCATCGGTTTTGCTCCGGAGTATTTTGGGTCATCAAAAGGCGGTGGGAGCTGGAGTCGGAAAGTCCAAGATTCGAAAAGCTTCGTCTTTGCCATAATTACACCTCATCATGATCAATTAAGGCCAGGACACAGCAAGTTCCTGGCCACGCACTTCTGCAGAGATATCGTCTTCGCGAGCGAGTACACAAAGATCGTCCCAAGCGGGGCGAGGGGGAAAGTCAGGGATGGTATCTACCGCCTGTTCCTTTCCCTCGACGGTAACGAGGACATCACCATTTTCATGAATGACAAGCCGCTTATGGCCTTGCACATTCAGCTCATCGATCAATACGCTGAGTAGAGCAATACCTGTTTCCGTGTACCATTGCTTCACATCGTTACGAGAGAGAATGTCCTTTTCCTCCAAGTCTTCATCACTCTTCGGCTGCACCTCTGCTTCAGCAAGAGGCACGAGCTGAATGAGCGCGATTTCCAGCTTCCCAGACGCGCTCAGTGTCACCTCCCCAAAATTGAAGGGGTCACAGTGATAGAGCTTGATACGTTTCGTACAGCCTCTGTTGATATCTTCCGATGAAGGACGCGTATCCCAAAGCCATGATACTGTGGGATAGCTCTGCTTCAGCTGCTCCATGATTCGATAATTGACCTGTCTGAGCAAGCTCAGTCGGGTATCATCATCTGCTTCTTGCGGAGTCTCCGTTAGCGGTTTGGCCTCCTGCTTCGCAGGAAAGGCCTTTTGCTCTGCGGGCATCTTTTTGCAGTGTTTTCTGTGCGAGCGAAATAGCTTCGAGATCACGAAACACACCCAGACAAAAAGCGCAGCGCAAGCGATCCATTGGAATATGGGGCGCTTGAAGATCGCGCAGAGAAACAGACAGGGTACAACAAGAACCCTCAGCAGGGTCCATGCGTCAATTCGGCTTTTGACAGCCACAAATAGTCAGTCCTTTCGTATGTAGATTTTGGAATGGACAAAACAAAATGGGCTGCAAGCATTCACAACACTTACAGCCCATATATGTATGTCCAGATCAGAGGGGGAGGTCGTCATCGTCATCGCCACTTGGAATCGTCTGCTCCGGGCGTACCTTACCGGTGCTCTTCTGTGCGGTTTTTGTCGTACCCTGCGAAGAGTCCGCCTCATCGCCTTTCGGCTTTGAACCAGTAAAGTGCCACTCGAGGACACTGACATCCGCAGAGATCTGACGGATGCCATCATCCGTCTCGTAGGGACGCAGATTCAGATTACCGATGATCTCGATCAGACGGCCCTTCTTGATGCCGGCCTTCTGCATCCGATTGGCGATGTACTCGCTTGCGGTGCAGTTGAAGAAAGAGGCGTTGTCCTGATTTCCATATTTTGTGTTGACCACAAATCGGAATGTGCAGTAGTCTCCATTCTTTCCGCTCTTGATCTCCGGATCGGTGACCAGACGGCCCTCCATAATGATGGTTGCGTGCATAATCCTTTTCCTTTCTGCCTTACGGCTTAAAATATTCCAAACACCTTACGGTGCATGGTTCAAAAGTTGCCAGCTGTTGCTTGGCATAGAAAAAGACAGACGCAGGTTGAATCTTTCAATCCGCAAGTCTGTCTAATATGCCTGCGTAAATGACACAGGCTCACATCTTAAAAAGCTCCCTGAGGAGAAGACATCTAATAAAGAACACTGTAAGCATAGCATTCCTATGATGTGCATTCCAGAGTACCTAAATCTGCTTATCTGAAGAAAAAGGAAGCTCTTCAAAGCCAAATACGGTCATGGCTGGATGAAGTGCCTCAGGGAGGATTGGGAGTTCATTGGACGGTTCTTTGAGGTAAAATCGATATAAGCTTCCAGCTTTGAGTTTATATCGTCCATCCAGAACCCGCTGCACGCGGCTTCCATCCTCCAGCTCCAGAACAATGGCGTGGCGCTTTCTAGGAATATTGACCTGCTCTTGGACAAGCAGTCCCTCGAGACACTCGTACTGCTGCCTGCTCACCTGTCGGTAGAAGGAACACACCTTCACGCTGCCCATAATCGCCACAACGGCAGACAGAATAAGCAACTTATGGTCATGTGAGATCATGGCAAAGATGACTCCCAAAACCGTGATCGACAGAATCGAGAATATCAGCTTGGCAAAACGAATAGCGATAGGGTTTGGCATTTTCATGGAATACTCCTTTCTCTACCGATATGGCAGGACAAAATGAGGGCCGGAAAGATTCTCTCCTTTCCGGCCCGTGATACTATGCGTGTTCAAGAATGACCTGGCGTGTCAAATACAAGTTCGTGGTTGCTTCCAGCACATCCTGCCTATGATTTGAAAGGCTGCATGCGTTGTTTAGCCGCGCCTGGTTGTCAGATTCTTCCGTATAAATGGCGGAAATCACTTTGTCGGCCGAGCTGACATCTCGAACATCGTTTTCAAAGCATCGTACCAGCTCAGGGACGCTCAGCGGCGTCTGGGTAACCAACTTCATGATTCGCTGTTCCGCTTCTGTACCCTTATCTGGCTGCAGGAGGTAGACGGCCTCAAAGAAGTTGACTTTACCTTGCTTGAGCAGCTTTGCGATATTCAGCAAGCGCCGTGTACCCTGAACACCCCGCAGCGGTATGACATAGGTATCATAAAGCATGTTGTAGAGCGCATCCACACCGGTGTATCCAACACCTTTGATGATGAGCTTTCGCTTTACGAGCATCTCGAGTGCCTTCTCAAATCCGGAGGGATCCAATTTCACTTCCTCCATCTTTTCAAAATATTTCTTGCGGAGCTCGTCGTGCGTCAGGACATCCCACAGCAACATACTCCAGATACTGAACTCCGGAATAGAAACTGGCTGGAGCTTCCCAAGCCGCATAATATAAGGCATATCTTTGCCGTCTTCATTGCGAATCTGATAACTGCCAGCGGCAGCATAGAATGTCATCATAATGCTCTCCTCCTCAGCCATTCTGTTCTTTCTTACGAAGATACGAGACGAAGAACAACAACTCAATACAGGATTTCCAATAATGCTGGCTCGTTACGGAGCTTGCTGCGAGCACGCGAGATCCATGCGTTGACGTTATTTACGCTCGTATCATAGTGTTTTGCGATCTCCGTGGCCTCATAGCCCTTCAGCTTCAGCTCGATGGCTTCCACACCTTTCCGAGCAACGCCATTGTATTTCTCCTTACAGGCAGCAAGCGCAGACATAGCGGTGGCATCCGTTACGGTCTCATCAAAATCAACAGAAGTGCAAGTCAGCATATCGAGCAGAGAGGCATTTTCATCTTCGCTGATCTCTACACTTCTTTCCAGCCGGTAGTTCATTGCGCGGCAGTGATCCACGATGGCATTGTAGATGTACCGGCAAGCGAAAGGTGCAAAAGCTCCCGTATCCGGCTGATACTTCAGCGCCGCTCTGCAGATAGCTTCGCAACCAATGGCGTAAAAGTCATCATAGGTCAGGAGCGGACGGTTCGGAATGGAAATGCGCGTGCGGATGACCCAGTTGACCAGGTCCAAATTCTCCAGCACCAGGGCGTCTTGATAATCAGTCATGTCGAGCACCTCCTTTATGCGACACAGTTGTTTCTGGCAAGTACTTCATTGCAGAGGCGGATCAGCTCACGGCATCGATACTCACTGCACATGCCGATGTGAGCGTCACGCAGGCTAAGTCCGAATGAATCCGCGAACCAGCGATAAGCTTCTTCACGAGTCATGATCCCGTTCTTCCAGATAAGGTCGAACTTTCGATGAGCCTGAATACGGAGATTCCGGAGATTCCCATTCGCCGGCACACCCATTGGTTTGTCAGTATTCGGGTGTGCCGCAACATAGGTGTTACAGGCGGGATAGTTGTGACATACATAGAGCTTTCGGTCAGATTTCGCATCATGATAGATTTCGGATGCAGGTCTCAGGATCATGGCCGCCCCGCAATGCGGACAGCGGAAGGATCTACTGCGCTGGGCTCGGGTCTTTCTTTTTTTCAAAATGGTCATCTCCTTTTTTGCGTTCTACTAGAGTTCACTCAAAAAACAGGGGGTACCCCCCGTCGCTTTGAAAAAAAATTTGTAAACTTTTTGTGAACGGATGTAAAAAGAGCTATTGCACGCAAAATGCAATAGCTCTAAAACGGGATATTGAGTTCTGTCGGATAAGTCAGACTTGAAGCGGAGGCTTAACCGTGTTAGGCAAAGGTTGTCCTTTCTATTGGACAGGTTTTATGCTATAATATAATTACTTGACAGAAATTGGTTCGACCAGGTTGAAAGGATGATGAACATATGCCTCGCTCCTCATTTCAGAAGCTGAAGATTATCTACATCATGGAGTACCTGCTGAAGAACTCAGATGAAGACCATGCCGTAACCACCAGCCAGATCATTGCCTACCTGAAGTCTCATGATATTACTGCGGAGAGAAAGACGATCTATAGTGATATCGATGCTCTACGAGATTTTGGATTGGACATCATCCAGGTATCTGAGGGGAACAATCACGGCTACTACGTGGCAAGCCGTGACTTTGAACTACCGGAGCTTAAGCTCCTCGTGGATAGCGTCCAATCCTCGAAATTTATTACCCATAAGAAAACGCTGTCCCTGATCAGAAAGATTGAAAAGCTGGCCAGCATTCATAGCGCACAACTGCTCAACCGGCAGGTATTCGTGAAGAACAGGATCAAGACGATGAATGAGTCCATCTACTATAATGTCGATGAGATTCATAACGGCATCTCAAGTAATCGGAAGATCCGGTTCCTGTATTTCGAGTATAATGTCGCCAAGGAGCGCGTGTACCGACATGGTGGAGCTTATTATGTTGTCAGCCCATTTGCAATGACATGGGACGATGAGAACTACTACATGGTGGCCTTTGATTCTGCTGCAGGGATCATCAAACACTACCGCGTCGATAAGATGGAAAAGATCACCGTTCTGGATGAAGAACGAGATGGTCAGGACGCTTACGAGGCGCTCGATATGGCCGTCTATGCGCGTAAGACATTCGGCATGTTCACCGGCGAGGAGGTCAAGGTTCATCTCCGTTTCGAAAATCATCTCGTGGGCGCCGTACTCGACCGTCTCGGGCGGGATGTGATCTTAGTCCCGGATGGAGAAGATCACTTTACAGTATGGACAGATGTGATTGTCAGCCCACAGTTCTTTGCGTGGCTCTGCGGATTTCAGACGGCGGCGAAGGTCATTGGGCCTGATGATGTAGTCAAGCAGATGGCAGAGCATGTCAAATCGATCGCCGCGCAATACGAATAACGCCTGAATTATGGAAGCGGAGGAGCTATATATGTCCTACCCAAAACCACTATCTGAGAAATCTCTAAAGCGCCTATATACACAGGCAGGTTTATCGACGGAGGCGTGTGATTTCCTTCATTCGTTATTTGCCGCCTGCGCAAATTTGTACGGTGCCATCGCCCTGCGTGATGTGTGGTCGGTTTATCAGGAACTCAAAAGCGGTGCGCCGCGAATCCACCGACGCGATTTTATTGCCTTTTCCACTATTGTCCGTCGAGAAGTGCAGCCCTATCGAGTTTATGAGATCGAAGAACTGTACACGGAAGAACCGCACAATGATCTGGATCGGCACATCGTATCAAAAGAATTGATTGGTGCTGGCTATGGTAAGATGTTTTCCTTCTATGCACTGATGGACGAGCGCGATGATCGCCCCTATTGTGTCCCCGATGATTTTCTCTCATATGCGGAACCAACAGCATCTGTAGAGGAGAAATCACTCGCAGATTTTATTGGGAACCTGAAGTCCACGGCGATGGAGTGCGCCCCAAAACAACGTAAAACCTATCCGAATGAGAATCGCGGGAAGAAATTAAACGAGTTTTCTTTTCTCAATTTGAACGAGCGGTTCAATTTGGATTATTACAAGAAAGTCCCCGCCACTTATTCAGCCCTGTTGGCAGAGTACAGCGGTACAGAGGCGGAAAAGATTATGCGGTTTCATCGGCGAGCCGAGAATGTTGGTCATCTGCGCACAACGGATATGATCCAGAATGTGCTGATTGAATTGTGCGAGGTAGGTGCCCGCCTGACGGAAAAGCAGCAAGATACTCTTATGCAGCTCATCGTGCAGTATCACAATGGAAGCCGCTTGTGGTGTACCTGCGGTTGGAAACCGGATGAGCTGGCAGCTAAGTTTAGCGGTATCGGAGCATTCCCTGGTCAGGAGGCATCATCTCCAGAGGGAATGATGGATGAGAAAGATATCATTCGCAAGATGAAAGAGTTGGGACTGAAGGTCTTGGAGTGAGCAACATGTCAACCATTGAGCAAACACTTTTACGCCTACAAAAGTCTGCTTTCCGCGCAAAGTTCCATCTGAGTGAAAAGGACAGGCAGTACATAATGGGCAAGGGCATGGAAACCATTCAGCATCATGCGGCCGACTTCATCCGAATGCGGCTTGCGCCGGCGAGCGTTCCAAATGACGGCAAACAGACACCGATGCGCGGGCATCCAGTGTTTATTGCCCAGCATGCCTGCGCCTGCTGCTGTCGCAGCTGCTTAAACAAGTGGTATCATGTCCCGATAGGGCGTGAGCTGACGGAGGATGAGCAGAAACGCATCGTGAGGTTGCTGATGGCATGGATCGAGCGGCAGCTTGCAACGGATGCGAAATAGCGAGAAATTGAGGTGACAACTATGTCTACGATTGGAAATGTTCTTTGGTTCCTATTTGGAGGATTGATCGGCGGGCTTGCCTGGGTACTGGCCGGCTGTCTTTGGTGCATCACCATCATCGGCATACCCGTTGGCCTGCAATGCTTCAAATTCGCAAGTCTCGCCTTTTTCCCGTTTGGGAAAGAAGTTGTGTATGGCGGTGGAGGCTTTTCCTTTCTCGTCAACCTAATTTGGATCATTTTCTTTGGCCTTGAGATGGCAATCGGATACTGCATTCTGGGCTGTCTCTGGTGCATCACGGTCCTTGGCATTCCAATCGGAAAGCAATGCTTCAAAATGGCCAAGCTGTCTCTAATGCCCTTCGGGGCATCGGTCGTGTAAAGCAATATTGTATGCGACCGCTCCCACATGGCCTTTTTCCAATCCGCGAAAAAAGCAACGACTCTAATGAGAACACTCTCAATCGATTGAGGAGGATAAGACATGGGAGAGATCATCAATACGAATACCGCTATAGAGACTCAGCCTGGCGGTGATACGGGGGCATTATTGGATATTACCCAAAGCCTCTTGGCGGATGCAAGGACTGCTCTGAACAGCAGCGGTGTGTTAAGCGTTCCTATTGCGGAACTCTCTACGCTTGGTGCTGGAGTCTCTTCGCTCATCCCTGCGTTGAATACTGTTACGCAGACGACGAGCATCGCAGCGGATGGACTCTATACGATAGCCAACGCTGGTGTCGGTGATGTACTGAAAGCGGCAAAGAACGGAAACTTCTGGGCCTCACTCAAAACTGCGGATGGAGCGTCTAAAATGGTTCAGCTGCAGGAAGCAGGAGCAATTACCGCTACCACACAGACAGCGGCAGCATTCAATCCCGCCACTATGATGATGGCGGTCGCACTATTCTCAATCGAACAGGAACTTGGGGAAATTGAGGATATGCAGAGGCAGATCATCTCGTTCCTTGAAATCGAAAAGGAATCTGAGATAGAAGCGGATGTTGAAAGTCTCATGAGCATCATCAAAAAGTATAAGGACAACTGGGACAATGAACGTTTTGTCAGCGGCAATCATAATCAAGTCCTTACCTACCAGAATCGCGCACGCAAAAACATGCTTGGTTATCAGAAGAAGATCGTTGAGTCGATTGGGAAGAAGCCGCATATCGTCACACAGGCTGGCGTAAAGCAGGCGTTCGCCTCTTTGGAGAAGGAATTCAAATACTATCGCTTGTCCCTTTATACATTCTCACTGTCATCTCTCATGGAGGTCATGCTCAGCGGCAATTTCAAAGAATCCTATATTTCCGGGATTCGGGATGAACTGCAGCAGATGTCGGACGCTTACCGCGATTTGTTTGAGGAGAGCTCACACTATTTAGAGAAGCTGAGTAACTCAGCAGTAGATGCTAATGTCATGAAAGGTATCGGCACGGCAGGAAATGCAGTCGGGAAATTCATTGGAAGTATCCCTCTTGTAAAAGAGGGGCCAGTTGATGAATTCCTTCAGGATGGCGGGACACACTTGAAGAAGAGTGCTCTCGATATGGAAAAGGATGCCGTACACCGGTTCGCTTCCATAGGCAATCCTGGCACACGGATGTTCATGGAAAAGATGGATGAGATGATCCAGATCTATAACCGTACCGAACAAATCTGCTTCGATGATAAAAAGATATATCTATTGCCAAAGAAGCTCGCCGTTTGATCACTCAAAAGGCAGCTATCACAGGAGGTCCATTTATGCCGCTCCAGATCGTAAGAAATGACATCACAAAAATGAAGGTTGACGCGATCGTCAATGCCGCAAACAGTTCTCTCTTGGGTGGTGGCGGCGTAGATGGCTGCATTCATCGCGCCGCCGGCCCGGAACTCCTAGTCGAATGCGAAAAGCTCAATGGGTGCAAAACTGGCAGTGCCAAGATAACAAAGGGATATAAGCTGCCATGCAAATATGTGATCCATGCGGTTGGCCCTCGCTGGTGCGGTGGGCAGTATGGGGAGCATGACAAGCTTGTCTCGTGCTACCAGACGTCACTCGCGCTCGCAAAGGAGCATGGTTGCGAGTCGGTCGCATTCCCTCTGATCTCCTCGGGGATCTTTGGCTATCCAAAGGATGAGGCGCTCAAAGTAGCTATCGACACGATCAGCAGTTTTCTGCTTGAAAATGATATGATGGTTTACATCGTCATCTTCGATCGCAAGGCGTATCAGATCAGCAGCAAGTTGTTTGCGGACATCAACGCCTACATAGACGACCGATATGTCGAAGAGCATCAAGACAGCTATGCTGAGCGGATCAGCCGACTGCGTAGCCTTGCAGTGGAAGAGAGCTGCCCTATCCCCGCTGCCCCTATGGTAACAAAGGCAGCATCCCTGGACGATGCGCTGAAGCAGATCGACGAGAGCTTTTCCGAGATGCTGCTGCGTAAGATTGATGAATGTGGTATGACGGATGCAGAGTGCTATAAGAAGGCCAACATCGATCGAAAGCTGTTCTCAAAGATTCGGTCGGATAAGCTCTATAGGCCATCAAAGCCGACTGTGATCGCCTTTGCAATCGCACTCGAATTGCCGCTTGATGAATTAAAGGATATGCTCTCGAAAGCTGGATTTGCCCTGTCTCACTCCAGCAAATTTGACATCATCGTGGAGTATTTTGTCGAGCGAGGGAACTACAACGTGTTCGAAATCAATGAGGCGCTGTTTGCATTCGACCAAAGCCTGATTGGCGCATAATAGTTATCAGGTGCTGCGACTTTTCGTCGGTGGAACCCTGATTGATATGCTATCTTTTCCGGAGGTGTGCTGCGATGGAGCAAAAAGAACTAGAGTATCTGCGTCAGGTAGAAGATCATGCTTCACGGACAGGCTGGGTGTCTCCGTTGACTTGTGAGGACAAAGAGTATTTTTCCTATTTGCGTCAGGTCAGTAAACGGTATAACATCGACATGTCCAAGGCAAATCGACTGGAATACAATTTTGTGATTCGTGTTGCAGAGAGCGAGTTTTACGCACATCACACATCCTGAGAAATGCAGAGACGCAAGCATCTTTGCTTGCGCCTTTCATTGAATTGTCGCTTAACAAGCGACCAAATGAAGCGAATATCAAAGTAAGATATGGCTGTAAGGTGAAACACCAAACAGCCATAATTTATTGGAGGTATTTGCAATGAATAAGAATCTGACCGAGATCGTCTTTATCCTTGACCGCAGCGGTTCCATGAGTGGACTTGAGTCCGACACAATCGGCGGCTTCAACGCCATGATTGAAAAGCAGAAGAAAGCTCCCGGCGAAGCGCTGGTCTCCACTATCCTCTTTGACAATGTCAGCGAAGTGATCCATGACCGCGTCAATATCCGAGACATCAAGCCCATGACGGATAGCGAGTATTGCGTGCGCGGCTGCACCGCCTTGTTGGATGCGATTGGAGGCGCGATCCACCACATCGGCAACGTCCACAAGTATGCGCGGGAGGAAGATGTTCCAGCGCACACCCTGTTTGTTATCACGACGGATGGAATGGAAAATGCAAGCCGTCTCTATGATAGCGCCCGTGTTAAACAGATGATCGGGCATGAGAAGAGCAAGTATGGTTGGGAATTCCTGTTCCTCGGCGCCAACATTGACGCCGTCGAGACGGCAAAGCATTTTGGTATTAGTGAAGACCGCGCGGTCAATTACCACTCCGACAGCGTAGGGACACGGCTGAACTATGAAGTGGTCAGTTGCGCGATTACAAGCATGAGAAGCGGTGCTCCTATGAGTGCCGATTGGAAAGCGCCAATTGAAGCTGACTATAAGACCCGTAAGGGTGAAAAAGACTAACCGCATCGATTTCGACACGGTTAGTACTACCTCCTAAGCCGCACCATTTACATGGTGCGGCTTTTTCATTTGATGCATACTCGTCAGTTTATGTGTGTATCAAAATACATATTAGTTCTATTGACACTTTTACTCGTTGCGGATATAATAATGGTGAAGATCAAAATGGGAGGTCTATCATGAGAGATTACAGCAAGTACGAGAAGACACCCGTGTTATTCTCTGGGGCAGAAAAGAAATTTGAAATCATCATTGACGGGTTTCGTTATATCGTCAAGTTTCAGAAGAATTCCGAAGTGGGTTTGACCTTCAATTATGTTTCTGAGTATTTGGGAAGCCATATTTTTCAACTTATTGGTATTCCCGTACAGGAAACCTTCCTTGGCACTTATGAGGGCAAGAATGTAGTCGTTATGAAGAATTTTTTAGAGCCCGAGGATGATCTTGTTGCCTTCAACGGTGTCGGCGAAAGCTCGCTGGAAAGGGACAAAGAGCTCTATCAGTACACTTATGAAGATATTACCGCAATGCTGCGGGAGAATATGAAGTCAACAAATGTCGAGGAGACAATCGACCGTTTCTGGGATATGTTCATTGTGGATGCTTTGATCGGCAATTTTGACCGGCATGGCGGGAACTGGGGCTTCATTAAGAAAGATAATCAATACCGGATCGCCCCGGTATATGACAATGGTTCAAGCCTCTACCCGAAGCTGAATACGGACGAGAAGCTGGAGGCCGTACTCTCCTCCGAGGAAGAAATTGACCAACGGATCTATAAGTTCCCCACCTCCCACATCAAGGTGAAGAATCGCAAGAGTTCCTATTTTGAAGTGATCAGCAGCTTGCAATTCGAAGCTTGCAATGATGCCCTAAAGCGAATTGTTCCTCGCATCGATTTTAATCAAATCAATGCTCTTATTGACGAAGTGGAAGGGATCTCAGAGGTGCGTAAGCGTTTCTATAAAGTCATGCTGCAGCAACGATATGAAAAGATCCTTATGTACGCATATCGCCAGTTGTGACATGGAAAGGAGTGGCTCATGAGGCCTGTTACGCATGATTACCAAAGTCTAAACGAATATACGTTTCCCCTGCAGGGAAAGCCCTATTACCGCAGCAGTGGCATAATCTATGCGGTGGATCGCACCGGCAATAAGTATGCTGTGGGTCAAGTTGATCTTGAGCGCTTTGATGATCAGAACTTCCAGTATGTCTTTACTCCTGAATGGAGTGTAATCGATACCCTGCCGTCCTCCATTTTCCAGGGTATTCCCGGACTCGACATGTCCATGCGGCTTGAGCGATACTATCGTGTTAATATGACGCCGTACTTCATCTCTGAGCGTACACCCAGCGAAAGTCGAGAGGATCTCTGGGAACTCCTTGACGCAGTTGGTCTGGATTACTATGACCGCTTTGAGTGGCTGCTCCGGACGGATATGCGCTGCGGCACCGATAACCTGATCGTTGAGCGGGCAGAAGCTGCTCGGACTATCACATTTGAATCGATCAACAGCCTGCCGTCCGATCTCCAGCCAGCCGACCTTGTTTCGATTCAGGGATTTCAAAGCATCGCAAAGACTAGCCACCAGCTCAGAAAGATTCTCCTTCGAATTTTGAGAAGTGGCGCTCATATCTGGGATGAAACAGACTCGCGCCAGCTCTCTGAAGAGGAATGCAGTCTGCTGCTAAACCTGCTCATGGTTCAGGAATCAATGGAAGCAAAGCAGAATAAGCAGCGTCACCAAGAAGGCGTCGCACAGGCAAAGAACAGCGGAAAATACGCTGGTCGAAAGAGAATTGTGGTCGATCCAAATCTGTTCCGCCAAGTCGCAGAGGATTTCCGCAACCATAAAGTAACGGAGGAAGAAGCCATGCATCGCGCCGGTATCCGTTCGAGATCAACTTTCTACAGGCGCCTGAAAGAGATATAGACTAAGAAACGAGAGGGTTCCCGCACATTACGCTGCAGGAATCCTCTCCTTAGTTAATACAATGTCCACCAGTAGTCAAAAAGGCGCCGATAGTAATTCCCCTTTCTGGGTAGATCCTGACAGTTCCGAAATTTTCGGCTGGTCTCCCGTTTCATCCACCGCTGGCAATTACTGTTCTTGGGATATTTGATGTACTTTCCCGAATGGAGCAGTGTGTCGCCATCAAATCCGTAATCGATATAGCCGGCATGAGGCACATACCTTCTTGTGACAATGCGCATGAGCGCGTCATTCTTGCGGATGCGCATTTCTCTTCGATACGCAGAACCAGTTCGCCTGGATGGCTGCCCGGGAGCTGACTCAGTCAGCAAATTCTCGATCTTCTTGTTTAACTCGATTTCGGTCATAGGCTTTACCGTTTGGCACAGTTCTTGTGATGGGACAAATACCATACCAGCTACCGCGCTGCTTCGCATGTTGCTCCTTCTGCGCTTTCTTGCTCTGCTTTTTGAGCGGTATCATCTGTTTCATTGATAAGAACACCTCCATTGTCTCGAACGGTTTGAACTTTCTTTTTAAGATCCTCGCAGAATGTAAGGTAGTCAGGATGCCCACACAGGAGCATCTTGTTGGGCAATTCACGGATCGCTGCCAGGAAAGCATCGACATCACGCTTCCGGCACTTGCACATGATGACGCGATAGGGAGCATCCGGGCACACGAACTCAGGGCCAAACCAAATCCTGACCTGATGCTTGATAAAAAGCTGGTCTGCAAGGTAATCCGCTGTATCGATAATTGCGAAGTAGTTGTGGAAGAATGAGAACTTTTCAATCGTCCAGCAGCAGGATTCATTGTATTCTCGACTCAAGATTGGACCTCCTTATGTGACAGTTTCTTTACAAAATTGCGTTTGCTCTTGCTTTTTGAAGCCTCTTCCAGTATTCTGGAATACTCCCGTTTGGGAAGACTCTTTAGATGGAGGCGATTGCCATGAACACGAAGCAGTTTCCGGTCATTGATCCGATTGCGACCGGAAAGAACATCATCCGTCTTCGCGTCGAGCGCGGGATGAGTGTCCGCGACCTGCAGGCATACTTCGGTTTCGAAGAGCCACAGGCGATCTACAAATGGCAGCAAGGAAAGAGCCTGCCTTCCGTTGATAATCTGTATGCTCTCGGCGCGTTGTTTGAAGTACCGATGGAAGACATCTTGGTATCTCGGACATCACAACTGAATCTGTTTATTTGTGAGCAGCAGGCCGAAGCCTGCTGCTCGCCTCTATTTATGGGAGAACTGCTCCGACTATCACGGATACGGCAGAGAGCCAAGATCGTTTAGACCATTTTTGCCAAGGCCATGCGCTCGCTGGCTCCCTGAGGAGCGAGGGTAGCATGCCTCAACGTATTAACGGCTCAAAGGCCAGCAATATCAAGATAGGAAATCTATCTATATCCAACAGAATAGGGAGATGTGAGGTGGCAAGGTCGAGATTCGGCGTTAGCGTATTCACGATATGGTGAAACAGCGTTGGGCGCTGATGGATGGGAAGACGGTTCGTAGCATCCGTTAACAAGACGGATCATGTCTTCTTTTGGAGCTCAGAATCAACCGAGCGGATTGTTTTGATTTGCAGCACTATAGTTCGTCTGCAACTGAACCGGTCGCCACGTTCTCTTCTTCTGCCGCATCCGTGATAGTCGGAGCAAAGTCGCAAGGGCTTGGTCAGCTTAATGCTGACATATGCGCTTCAAAAGCCTCCGCGAAAGTCTCGTTCACATCGAACGGAGCTTCATACTCCACCGGGGTGTTAACTAACGCAGCATCCAGAGTGGCAGAGGTCTCATCGGACTTCTTGCTCAGATCAGCGCACATTTTCCGGATCTTATTGCGATCGAAATTGATGGTGGTCACACGCTTGACATCGCAGCGGTAGGAGACCTGGTTGCCCTCATTGTTGAACCGATAGCCGATTCCCCCGTTAGAGATCAAAACCTCGCCATTGCGCAGGCCGGCCATGTGGCGGAGCAGAGTGGAGATCTCCTGACGCTTCCCATTGAGGCTCACTTCGCCATCCAGGCCAGCGCCAAGAGGCAGGGACGCCTTCGCCTGATGGATCGCGGCGCTCAACTTTTCCCGCTCGTCCAGGAGGAACAGCAGGAACTCTGCCATCTCGGTGATATTCTCGCTATACTCGGTGGAGGGGGCCTCCATAGTGACCTCATCCTCCGCCTCTGCCATGACCTTGTGGCGGAGATAGGTGTTCTGCACCTTGGTAATGTTGCCATTGTTGCAGAGGATGCTCTGCGCATCGGCCATCATGGACTGCAGCTTATTCTGAAAGCGGAAAGCTTCTTTGAGATTCATATCGCTCACTCCTTGTTCTTGTCGTTGATATCATGATAACCTTGTTTTTTGAAGTTGTCATTGAACTGCTGGTTTAATAGCAACAAAATAGAACGAGAGGGTCAAAGCCTCTCGTTCCAATATGCGGGACTATTTTCCAAGCACGATCGTTGCTTCCCCGTTGGGAGAGATATCAACATGCATGGTTTTAATGTACTTGTCATAAAATTGGTTCTTCTCTGCGGTCGTCATGTCAGCTCTGGTCGCCCTACAGGCCTCATCCAGAATATCTCGAACATTAAGGTGAAATGCCTGGTCGAGTTTCTGGCGAACCTCGCGAAGTACTGCCGCAACCTTGATATCATTACTGTTACCAGTACAAAAATCGTCGATATAGCAATAAGAAATGCCGGCATTGATCAACGCATTTTTGATGGTCGGACTGCATTTCTCGCTTTCTACCATCACGAAGAACCGAACCTCAGGCATTGCCGAAATCAGACCCCAATAGTCGGAGTCGCTGGATACAAGAATGAACGAGTCCACATTGTTCTGATAATACTCTCGGCAGGTCCCGGTAGTCAAACGAATGTCAACAAGTGACTTGTTTTCTTTGATGCGTTCGATCAGGACATGCTCAATTGGAATTTGGGTGAAGCGCTCCAAAATCTTCCACGCCGATGTGGTATGAATATCATCATAGAGGATGATTTTACAAATCTTATTGAGTAGTGCTTCCTGATTAAGATTGTTCAAGGTTGCGTACAGTTTGTAGGGATCGGAGTTTTCACAATCCACCACAACGACGACGCGCTCACTCTTGTCCAGGAACTTGTATATACCAGCCTTTGTGAGGTTACCGGCATCAGACACTTTGCTCAAGTCTGTGAAATAATCCTCATTGGCTTCATATAGAAGCGAAACAAACTTCTTGTCATTGTAGAGGATGTTGCCAGAGTCCATGTAGGACCAATTGATATAGACTTGGTACGGGTACTTATTTTTGTTGGCGTAATAATCTGCCGCTGCTGCCTTGATGCCCTTCTCGTTGAGGCCATCCGGCATGAGGAAGAGTTTCCGGACATATTCCCACTTCAGCCATAATGGAAACAGCGACTTGCAGTTGTTGATGCGGTTGCTGATATGTTTATTGATATCTACAATATACTGGGCAGGCAAAGCTCTGGATCTAACAATCGTAATACCATCCTGCAAGAGTTCGTTCAGGCTATCCTGCGGAACATACTCTGGAAGCGAGTGGAGATTGCACATATCGAAACGCATACGGTTATTGATGGCTTTAAAATTGAGTTCCAAAGCCGTTCGAATCATGCAGAGGTTGCGCACGATGCGGGCATTCTTGTCTGCGTGTAATTTCTCATACCATTCCATCTTTGGTGGTTCATATTCGTTTTCAAAAATGCGCTTTTGTACTCCGATTAAATAAGCCACCTTCGAAACAACAGTATAAGTACTGTTCTCATAGTCTGTATATGCTTTTCTCGGGTTCCGAGTCGCTGTATCATCGTATGCCTGGTTATTCATAAAAGCCCCCTATTCCACGGGTCACGGTACAGCTAAATACTGCAAAAACTGATGTTTTCTTGCGCTTAGAATACCATATTCAAGGGCTTCTGTCCATTGGTGCCGACAATTAACTGACCGAGATACTGGTCTGTCCTTCGTTCTCCCACTCAAAGAGTTCAGGCAGGGCTCGTGGCGCATAATCGCGAGAGCGAGTGCCCACAATGCGAGCTGATGGATCGTTCTCCACAAACCGCTCAGGGCGCTGCTCTAAGATGAAATCGATCCAAGCGATTGCATTCTTGCACTTGCGCCGGCGCACACGGGCATCGTGCAGAAGTTTATAGAGCTGGTATCCATGTGAGGCATCCAGGTTATAGAACTCCGCTGCGTGCTCGATGTCTTCAATCTCCAGCTCCGCCTTCCGCTGGCCGGTCACCAGTGTTTCTCTCTGGCATTGGATGGTGTGAATGAAATCGCTGAAATTCTTCAGCCGTGTCAGGTAGAATTCAGGTGTCAGTAACTCCAGTTGCAGATCAGGATTTTCGGGATTGGGGTTTGAGATGAAGATGACCTTATACTTCAGGTTTTTCATCGCCTTTGGCAGCAAAGAGCAGTATTTCTCTGCCGTCTTCTTATTGTTGAATGTATGCGCACGATCGATATAGGCAGTGGTGATCATCTGATTGTTGCCGATAATCTCCACATAGCTTTTTCCATTGCTGATAATCCAGGGCATATTTGATCCTCCTTCGTCCGAATAGAAATAGTGAGCGCACATGATGGAAATGCCAGTTCTGGGTGTTTGGTTGAACATGTCCACCTATGCAATATTGATATAGAGCCATCAGGTGGTTCTAAGGGCGCGTAGGAGTTGTGCACGAACCACCTGCGCGGTCTGCTGTTTCACTCCAGCTTTCAAGTATTCAATGGCATCATTCCACTGAAAAAGTGTGTATTCTGCTGCATCAAAAGTCTCAAAAAATGCGGCTAAACGGGATCGACCGTCAGTGGACAGGAACCGCAGGTCAGAGAGGTATTGTACTTTCATGAAGGTTGCTGCTTCATCAAGTAGACATGGAGTGTGATTGGTCATACCGGAGTTCCTCTTGCAGATGCAACGAGGTCACACCCTCTTTCTTTTCATTTGTGCCATATAGTTGGGAGGCATCGAAGTGATCGCAGCGAAACATCGTACCATCGGACATATAGATTTCCGCTCTGCCATCGGATTCCATTTCCACACGGATAATGTAGCTGGTGTTGACAATCGCGATATCGAGGTTGATAAATCTACCCATGTTTGACATTCCTCCACTTGTTTTGGAATAGAAGGCCGCTGCCGGAGCAGCGGCCTTCGTTATTTACTTGGTTGGAACGAATCCGGTAAAACCGGTATGGCCTTTATTGGCGATTCGCTCGATGTCTTTGTCCGTTGCAAAGACGAAAGGCTCAATTTTGCCGTCAGACATCAGCATCACAAAAGCGCAGGGGCAGATTTCGCTGTCGCCATCATCATCCAGATAGACAGCGCTGACGCCCTGGCAAGGGATGATGGAACGAATGGAATTGTAGTCATTGACTTCGTCGTGAAGGTCGATCTCACTGTGGAAGTGCTGACCATCTTTGGTGAGGATGATGCATCCGCCATCTTCCTTGGGAATGATGCGGGCGATCATGTCGCTGTTCAGCAGCTCACCTTTGGTACCAATAGGTAAAAACTTGCTCATGATAATACTCTCCTCATGTTCAAAAGATCAGCCCCGAAGCGTAAGCTCCGGGGCTGGCGGGGGTTATAGGAAACGACCTCTCTTGAGATCAATATCCGGTCTTCGGCAGCGGCGTGGTATTGAAGCGACGGACGGTAGTGACCCAGGTGGTCTTTGCCGTCTGCCACTCATTGAGATACTGGCCACCAACATCGGCACGATTGATGATTTGGTAGCCATTGCTCACGGTACCAAGCACCTGCACACGCATGGTAGGCTTCACAACAGAAGAGAAGCCGCTGGGCACCGTGCCAAACTCGAAGCGGACATCGGTAACATACTCGCCCTGCACGAGCCGCAGCGTAGCGGCATTCAGGCTCAGGGAATAGTTGTTGGAGGTCAGCAGGTTACTGGCCAAAGTCCGGTAGTCATTGAGATTGGTCTTAAAGGTGACCTTATAGTACAGGCGCGCATTGTAGGTACCCGTGCTGATGCTGAGCGCACGCGTCGCATCCGTAGGAATGCGATCATGCCAGAAGAAGTGGTTGAGCGCGACATTGGAGGTATTGGCAATACCGGAGAAGTCATAGCTCATGGCCTGACCGGACTGCACTTCATAGTTGCCGCTCTTCTTGATGGTCACGCCTAGGGCCGCGGGCTTATTGTAGGCGGAGAGTTTGATGATCTGACTGGGATACTCGATCTCAGCTTCCATCTTCTCGCCACTCAGCTGATAATATTTCGGTGCGGACACCTCCGTCACGAAGTAGCGGCCAAGAGGCAGGGGGCCGGAAGCGGCGACGCCGCGTGCATCGGTCACAATATAGCCCACGACCTTACCGGAACGGGCCTGCGTGATCTCAAACACCGCGCCTTCCAGAGCAGAGCCGGCGCGCTGGCCAGTGACGAGGTTATCGTCAGCACTATACTTGCGGACCTGGATCTGACCGGTTACAGCGCTGTTCTCCCATTCGATCTGCGCGCACTTACCCGCCTCAACATAGACGGTTTTGTACTGCTCATCGCGGATGTAGCCCTCGGCCGCCTCCAGTTCACGCAGGTAGTACTTTCCGGGTACCAGCTCATCATCAATGTAGATGTAGCCGTCCTGATCCGTCGTGTACTCGCCAATGGGATTCTTGCCTGCATCGTACAGGACGAACTTGACACCATAGATACCCTCGCCGGTAGCCGCATCGACCTTATGGATCATAATCGACGCCATGCGCTGATTGGTGATCTCCACCGTGGTGGTCTCACCGTCCTTGACGCAGACATTGACGGGCGTGGCATCCAGCTCGTAGCCCTCGGCTGCCTTCAGCTCGGTGATGGTATACCATCCATTCTCCGCATTGGGGATGCTGATGACACCGTTGCGGTCAGTCGTGTAGGTGCCAAGGATCTCGCCGTTGATCTTCCGAACCTCGAATTTGACACCCTTGATGCGTGCGCCGGTATCCTCATCAGATTTGATGATCTGGAGACCACCAGCAGGTCTGTTATAGAAGGTCAGCGTCTGAAGATCATCGGGATCGATTACGACGGTCTGGGATCTGGTCTCTTCATCGATCACATAGCCGGAGATGGTCTTCGTCTCTGTGACGACCAGCGTGCCAACGATGCCGCTGATCAAGATCTCACCGTTTTCGTCCGTCCGATAGATCCCGTTGGAAGACAGCTTGCCACCTTCATCAGGCACATAGCTGCCATCGGCGTAAGCCACACGGAACTCAACGTCTGCCAGAGGCTTGCGAGTAACACTGTCCAGTTTCACAATGCGCAGGCCGCCGAGAGGCTGATTGCGGAACTCCACCGTCACGACCTCGTGGGAGCGCACTTTGACGGTCTGTGGCGTGTCGTCCAGGACATAACCGGATTTTGCACGCACTTCCTTGATGACCAGTGTAGTGTTGGGATCAAGGCCATCGATCAGAATGGTGCCGACGCTATCGGTTACATACTTACCGTTTCTGTTGCCCACGACGGTGCCGTTGGACTCTGTGACCATGAATTCCACATCGGACAGAGGCTCGCGGGTAATTGCATCAATCTTTTTAATCAGGACACTACCCTTGGCCTCATTCCCGAAGGTGACGGTGATGACATCCTGTTCGTTGCCACTCAAATATACCGTCTGAATATCGTTTTCGCTCAGCACATAGCCGTCTGGTGCGGAGATCTCCTCAATGACATAGGTGCCAGCCTTCAGACCTGTGAGGATGAAAGTGCCGTTGGAAGAAGTCTGACGCTCAGCGATGACTGTGCCTCCAGTACCGGAGGTACCGCCAAGGAACCGCACGCGAAACCATGCACCCTGAAGAGGATCACCGGTGCTGGAGTCTACCTTCTTGACGATGATGGCGCTCAGGGGGGTGTTCTCAAAAGTGACGACCTTGCCGCGCCCCGCTTCCACATAGACCTGCTGGGAAGTGGGATCTTTGATGGAATAGCCCGCAGCAGGCTCCAGCTCGGTGATGGTGTACCAGCCGTCATCCAGCTTATCGATAAAGAACTGACCGTTCTCATCCGAGTAGTAGGTACCAAGATCACGAATCTCACCGGTAGAGGTCTTATCGGAACGGAAAGTAACATTGAACTTCGCACCCTTAATGGGATCGCCGGTAATGCTGTCGATCTTATTGACTGTCAGGGTGGGCTTGGGATAGTTCTGAAACTGGACGGTGCCAGTCCTGTTGGGAAACAGCGTGATCATCTGATGTGCTTCGTTGAGCAGATAGCCATCGGGTACTGACTGCTCCCAGATCTCATAGACACCGGGCATCAGCTTTTCCAGATAGCAGCGGCCATTCTCGTCAGAGGTCACGGTGGTCAGTGTGGAAGAATCCACACGCTTGACGGTAAAGGTCACACAGGCGACAGGCTTTCCAGTAATGGCATCAGTTTTTAGGATCTCCAAATTGGGCATCCGATCATTGGAAACGACCAGTTCGCTGTTCTGACCGGGGAACAGCTCCACATGATACTCACGGGAGTCCTTCACATATCCTTCCGGAGCATCCATCTCCACCACGGAGTAAATGCCGGGTTCCAGATCGGAGATGTTGATTTCGCCCTTGGTGTCAGTTACGCGATCCAGGTAATGCGAGCCGTCCTCAATCCGCGCAATTCTGAAGGTCGCACCAGCGAGGCCGAGGCCGCTGTAGCTATCCAGCTTCACCAGACGGAAGCTGGGCTTCTGGGTGTTGGTGAACACGAACTGGGCATTTTCGTTACCGTTAATCTGGATGACACGAGTGGCGTCATCAATCAGGTAGCCATCCGGCGCGGCCTGCTCCGTCACCTTGTAGGCACCAGGCTCCAGATCGGTCAGGTCGATCTCGCCATTTGCGTCGGTGGTGTACTCCTTGGAGAAGGTGCCACCGACAAGCTCAATACGGAACCGTGCGTTGGGCAGAGGCTCCAAGGTGGTGCTGTCCAGCTTTACAAGATGGATACCCGGCTTCTGATCATTGAAGAAGATCAACTCCAGAATGCCATCGGAGCCTTCCAGCTCAATCTGCTGAGGTGTGGAATTGATGATGTGAGAGGAGTCGGTAGCGACTTCCTTTACAAGGTAGGTGCCGGGTTCCAGATCGGTTAACAGGATCTCGCCGAATTCATCAGTCTGGAAGGTGCCCAGAGACTGTGCATCTTTGGAAATTTCAAAGGAGATATTGGGCAGAGCCTCGTGAGTCTTAGAGTCATACTTGATCACACGCAGGCCGGGTTTCTCCTCGTTCACGATAGGAATTTCCACAGTGTCGCCGGAGATGACGGTTGCAGTATAGACTTCATCGGATTTGATATAGCCGGCAGGCGCTGCGATCTCCTGGATGCGATAAGCGCCAGGCTTGATCTCGGTGAAAACAGCAGTACCGGCATAATTGGTTTCTCCGGTATATACGGCACCGGACTCAATGTGCTCGATTCGAATCGCGGCACCGGGCAGCTGCATACCGGAGTCGGAGTACTTCTTCACCATTAGGTTGCCATACGGAGCATTTTCAAAAGTCACCGTAGCCTGCTTGCCGTACTCAACTTTGACATTCTGGGCGGGTTCCTCGCTAAGCAGGTAGCCATTAGGGGCTTCGCGCTCATAGACTGTGTAGTTGCCGGCCAGAGTAAGAGGAATAACGATTTGGCCCTTGGAGTTGGTGGCAAAGGTTCCGACCGATGCGCCTTCGGGATCAACCACTTCAAACATCGCGCCCTTCAGGGGGATGGTCGTGCCTTCCTCGTACTTGAGGATTTTCATGCTGGTCTCGGTGGGTTCCTCTTCAGGGGTGTCGGTGTAGTTGCTGTATGCCGTCAGAGCCAGAGGTGTGGTCGGATCGGTATCGCACATGTAATTTTGCAGGTTGCCATACTTGTCCTTCTCGGCGCACACAGCGTAGTAGATGGCGTACTTATAGACATTGGTACGAAAGCTCAGTTGGACGCTGCCGCTCTGTCCATCGACTGCGCTGGCAGGATACAGGACCTTGAACTGTCCGGCATATCCCTTTCCGGTGGCCTTGGTGGTGATGACATCAATTTCCTTGTTGTCCATATCAACGATCTTCGTGCCGGCAGGAACCGCAGAGGGATCGCTAAAGGCAACATTTACAGCGTAGTTGCACACCCAGGTTTCAGAAGTGACCGTGAAGATCTGCTGGAGATATTCCTGACCATTGATGGTTGCAGGATAGGCGGTCTCCTGGTCGGCTTCCACCGTGACATTAGGAGAAAGGACAGTGCTCCATACGGTGCCGCGACGGTAGATATCCTTCACGGCTGCCAGCATCTTATTGGCACGCTCCAGCTCCACTCCGGTCAGATTGGGGTTGACCTTCATGTTGTTGATGTCCCAGTTGGGCAGCAAGTACGCCCAGAGCGCCATTTTGGTCGCATAGTATGCCTGATACTTATTCTCCAGCTTGAGTTCGCTCAGACTGCGATGGGGATAGCCATTTGCAATGATGCCCATGACTTTGGGATCACTGCCGATTTCGTTGGCGAGGTACTTGATGCTCTCACCGGGAGCAACAGTCTGAGGTACACCCTTGATATTGGGGTTGACGCAGTACGCAGGGATTTCTTTCGTCTGACCGTTGCGATCCACATAGTTGTAGTAGGTATAGATCAGCTCACGCACTCTGCCGTTGATCGACAGGTAACTGAGCTTCTGCTCGCCGTTGTAGATGTTGACTTCTCCAAGCGCCTCTTCGACAGAACCGGCTGCCAGAGCTGTGCCTGGAAACATACCAAGCATCATGACAACTGCGAGAAGCATCGAAACAACTCGTTTTTTCATTTTGATTGACCTCCGTGCTTATTATCGTGAATGCATAAAGCATTCTTGGGGTGGATCGGTATGGAAAAAGGCAGTGTGCGTATTTCAGCACACTGCCTCCGCAGGGAACAATATTCAGTTTTCATTTTACGGAGATGTAATATTCCGTGTACTGGAAGGCTCCGTCACAATAGACATCCCATGCCTCAAAGGCGTACTCGCCGGGAGGGCAGGAATTGAAAAGTTCGACGATCTGGTCGGAACGCCAGGGCCAGAAGCTGTTGGCTGCCACGCTTTCGGGAATAGACAGCTTCACGGTCACAAGAGGGCTGCCATCCGCTCTGGTTACGGGCTTTCCGTTCTGCCAGGTCTGCGGATTGTCGCCGATGGCGTTATAGAGGGTGTACTGCATGCGACGGGTCTCAAAGAGGTTGCGCACGAACATGTACTCCTTACCACCGGAAGTGAAGTGGTTCGCCTCGGGTTCGGGCAGAGTCGGCTGATCCAGCAGGCTCCAGTCACAGGTGGGGTCCGGCAGGGTGTCAGTTTCCTGCATAGCGAACATACTGTTCTGGTACTTGCTCACATCGGTGATCTCATACACATAGCCGTCGCTGCAGGGGATCTTGTCGCCCGCCTTGGGCTCGGGCATGACATCCGCCTGTGTGTAGTCAGCTTTCTTAGCTCCCACTGCCACGCTCTGCGTCTTCGCGGGAGCTGTGCCGGTATACGGCTTATCGCTCTCAATCTGGACACAGCCGTTGGTGCTGTCCCAATGAACATTGAAACCAACCGCCTTGCCGATATCGCGGAGCATCACATAGTTGTTGCCGTTGATAGCGTATGCGGTCATCTTCACTTCCTGACCATCGACAAAGAACCGATGGCTGCTCAGCTCAGCAACGACGCCGGCCGCATAGGCCACGGAGCCGCCAAAGAGCATGGTGCCGACCAGAAGACCGGCGATAAAGGATCCGATTCTCTTCATTTTCTTTCACCTCATCAAGTGTATTCCAGCCACTCTCTGCGGGGGAAAGGCGTAGGGATGAATTACTGATTGCAGTAGGCCTGGAGGCCACGCAGGAAGATGTCTTCCTTGGTTGCCCGCCTGTTCTTAACCAGATCTCTCATCTGGTCATAGGACTCGCGAGGCAGGCGCAGCCGAATGGCTACGCTGGACTCGGTGGGGATGGGCTTGGTACGACTCTCACGATTGCGGGGCTTATTGGTTTTCATAGTGTTCCTCCAATTCATTTATCGAATCTCTACAGCCTGCACACACAGGCGCAGAGAGGGCTGGTTAGCAATACAGGTGATCAGGGTGATGCGATTATCTCCCATCTCATTGAGGTAAGAGAAATCGGTGTAGGAGATTGCACCAACGAATGTCACTTTGTAGGTCTTCGTGCCGATTGCGGTCTTGTACTTAACAATGTCCCCAACCTTCACATTCTTCAGCTTTCCGAAGTATGGATGATTCCCTCTGTTGTGGCCGAACAAGCCAACATTCCCGGTGTAGAGGCCGGAAGAAGTGTAATGACCGGCGCCTTTGGACATGGAGCTGTCAGTAGCGCCTTCATACACCTTGCAGCTCAGGCTGACACGGTCGATCGAGACTTTGCCGATGCTGCCATCTTTCTGTTTCAGATCAGTAATGGTGACAGAGGGCTGATACGGAACTTCGATTAGGCTGCCACCAGAGATGATGCTGGAATTGCTGAAATCGGACTCCGGATATACAGTCGTTGCGGATCCACCGCTCAGGCCATACTGGATACCGCTGCTCAGATAGGGGTTATTGAGCGAGGTCTCCAGGAACTCCTGGCTTAGGCCGTACTGGATTTCTGGAATGTCGTAGTCGATCTGGTTGCGGGCACCGTAGTTGTAGCCGGCATCATACAGATCCTCGTAGTTGGTGCTGCCGTAGTAGACGGGATTGGCCGAGGTTTCGAACGAGTAGTCTGCGGCACTAGCGAAAGTCACCATGCCGAGTGCCATACTCAGCGCACAGCACAGGGTCAAAAGTCGTTTGAGCTTCATATTAAGGTTCCTCCTCATAATTGGATTCACCTTCCTGAGAGCCAATATCGACTTTGAACCAGTACGAACCGTTGACCTCACCAACGGTGTGCTCGACAGTATTGTCATAGCAACGGATGGCGATGGTCTGGCCGAAGAGCTTCTTTGCGACTGCCTGATCCACTTCGATTGCGATCACACCTTCAGGAATATCCTTCAAGCGGTCAATACGCAGCTCGGGATTCTTGGCCTTCAGATGAAGCTGGCCGCATTTTTCATATTCGTTGCCTTTGCCTGTTGCTTTGTAGACTGTAGTATTCTTACGAAGCGTGAGGCCGAGGAACAACAGTGCGGCCAAAAGGGCGGTTCCGCCGATAATGGAGATCACCAAGACCGCACCTTTGAAGGTGGGTTCCGCTTTCGTCGGTTCAATCTTGGTGCCCAGGTAGGTTACGGTATAGAGAATGCTGGAAATACCAGAGGATACGACAGTGCCTTTGTATTCGGCGGTCGTAATATAGCCAGTTGCGACGGTAGAACTGGCAGAGCCCGAATAGGTGGCTACCGCAGAGTAAGTTGCCGGGACGAGCTCATCGCCGACCAGAGCAGTACTCTCAACGCTCCAAGTTACATTGGAGAGGCTCAAAGTTCTGCCATTCTTCTCTACGGTCTTATCGATGTAGGAAGAATCATTTCGGTCGAGGCCGGTGTAGTTCTTTGTCGCTGTCACAGTATAGGAACTGCGCTTATAGCCGGCTGCCTCCGTTTTGAGAGTGCTATGATCGAGCGAAAGTGAGCCGGAGGAGACTCCGTCATCGTACTCGATCGTAGGTTTCAGCTCAGCAAGGATATCTTCGAGGTTCTTACTTGCGGTTGTGACAGTGACAACCTCGGTATGTGCGTTCTCTTCCTGGTAGCGCTGCTCTTCTTTGACAATATCGCTCATAGAATACAGGAATCCGTCATACTCGAAGTCGTCTTCATACAGGTCGGAGGGATCCTGATCCGGAAGAAGCGTATAGGTCTTGATGGCAAGCTGCTGGCCGTTCAAATTCTGGTAGGTGACATCGTCCGGAATGTACGATGTCGCGCTCGCTCCCATCGTCATGGATACTGCGACGACAAGAATGAGCATCAATGATGTGATTCGCTTTTTCATGGTTTTAACCCTTTCATAATTTGAGGCGTTACGCGACCGGGTCGGTCGGATACTCACCTGTAGTAAGGCGGCCTTTGCCGCGCTTGTACTCGCTGATGCATTCTTTCAGCATGGTAAGGAGGTCTTCATAGGTCAAGCTCATCGATAGCCAAAGACATTGCCGGTACATATAGATCATGCTGTCATCCGTCAGGAAGACGGAATGCCAACCTGTGACCGACACCAGATTCAGCTCATTCGCGATGCTGTGCATCTGTTCCGCGTTGATATCTGCGAGCAGAAGTTTGTCTGCAACTATGATGGATAGGATGGGATAGCTTCGGATCATGGAGACAAGGACGATGCATTCGATATCATCGTCCTTGTGGATGGCAACGTATGTGTCACCATGCTGCTCCACGATATTGAGGCATGACCGAATGACCTCCCTGCAGTGTTCATCGATCGCATCGCGGCTGCTGGGAGAATAGTTCATGTTGGGTTACCTCAATCTGGTATGGCGCTTAATGATTCTGGTGATAAATCCAAGCGCAATACCGTTTTCTTCATCGACCCTTGTGACGCGGAAGCTGACCGTATCCAATCTGCTGGGCATGTCGATGGAGCGATACAGCTTCGTTTTGGCATTGACACCCGCTTGAAGACGGACGAAGAAAACGCGGTCTTTCACACCGGTAACAACGCCGAAGTAGTTGGAGTTGGGGACGATCTTCTCTAAGGCTGCCCGATCCGGGTTTTCAGAGGCGTCCTTGATTGAGAGGTTGACTGCGTAAGTGTCACGCTGCTCATTGTAGGTCACATCGAGAACTCTTGCGACAACCAGATCGCCTGTGGAGTGGAGATCCGCAATATCGGAAAACCATTCCCAGGACACGTTGCGTGCGTAAATTTCCGTATCAACGCCGCACGCTTCTACCATCATCGTGTTATTTCCAACGGTAAGGACTCGGCATGCCATAAGGATGCCGGGCTTCACACGCCCTGAAGCGTAGTAGCGCTTTTGCCGTTGCAACATGGCAGCTTTACGGGACCCGATTGCAACGCGCTCTTTGAAATCGACACCAGCTGGGATAAAGTCGATCGTAGCGCCAAGCATCCGCCCAATTTGGACTCGGACACTTCGAGGGATCGGTTCATCTTCTGGCCATTCGATCAGAGTCATCTCGCGAACGGGGATTTTGACACAGAGTCCCTCGAAATCAATGGGAACGATTGGCATGCCATTTTCGGTATAGGTCATCCCTGCGCTTACGATTCCAGTCAGGATCTGCTGTCTTCGCACTGCGCCAGCAAGATAGCCCCATTTCGCTTCTTCACTATCCTCGCGTGTGACGCCACGTTCCAGATCATTCAGTTCAAGAAGATCCTCACTACCCTGACGGCGTGGCATCTGTGCAGGGGCCTTTTCAACAGGGGTGGTTTCCTGAGCGGTCTCTTCAACGGCTTCAGTAACTTTCTTCTTAGGCATTTTTCTTCTCCTTTCCTAGAAGAGTTCATCCGCATTCACGACCTTGCGAGTTGTGCTGCGTGCTGGCTTCCCAGGTGGTTTCTTCTGGGAACCAACATTAGCTTTTTCTGCCGGTATGGCCGCGGTTACGGATGGTGAAGATACACCGCTGGCAGATACAGAGGAAGCCTGACTGCTTTTCCAGTCAGGCTCGTGTAAGATTGCCTTGCGGCTCTTCAGTTTTTTATAGTCCGGATGCAGGGAGTAGTCAAAGCGCTTGGCTCGCATGACTTTCTGACCTCTTATGAAAATCAGGACCTGATCCGGGGGTAAACGCAAGACCTCATCAGGGGTAAGCAATGGGCGCCGGCCAAGTGAGTTGGTCTTACGGAATCTTGGGGTATAATCGGTAATGTGCATGGTGTTGAGTTCCCGCATCGTACCTTCCACTTCGACTGATGCTGTTCCAATGCGGTCGCTGAAGTACTCAGCGGTCAGCATATCTGTGCATCCGAGAAAAACCGTGCTGTCACAGGCACCGAGGATCTCTTGCCATTGATCATCTGGGTATCGGTTGCGCATCTGGCCGACATTTTGGAAAAAGACGGCAACGGAGCAACCTCTTGAACGGATGGTAGAGCATTTTTTAGTGAAATCGGGGATAAGGCAGCAGTTGGGAAACTCATCAAGGATGAATTTTACCTTTGGGTGCAGCATCCCGCCCTCACAGTAAGCATCGGCATAGCGGATCAGACGAATGAACAGGAAGCTAAAAAACAAGGAGCTGAGGAAATCATAAGTGCTATCCTGATCGGAGACGATGCAGAAATATGCGCACTTTTGTTTACCGGGCAGCTCCAGGTCGATCTCATTGTAGGAGGTGATATTCCGCACCTGCTGGGCTTGCAGAACTGCCAGCTTGCTTCCGAGGCCGATGATAACACTCGTGCGAACGGTTTCGCTCGATTGCCTGAAGATTGCGTAGGGCGCAGATGCAGGTGATGGAGGAAGCAGCTCTCCCGTATATTGGTTCGCGTGCTCGTGGCTAATGCTGGCCATCATATCAGATAAGCCCTTTTCGGTTTGAGTATAGAGAAGGTCATACACCGTCGCGATGTTCCGCTTTTCCGGAGGCATCTCCAACGCAACATAGAGAACAAGCGCTTTTAGAAGGTTGAGTTCTGCGTTGTACCAGAACGCGTCTTTCGAATCACCGCTAGTGTTCTGGAGTACAATGTCGGCAAAGGTCTGGGCCATGAGCTCACTTGATCCGACTTCACCAAGACAGTTCCAGGAGTCGCTATGATCCATTTCAACAAGGTTGAAGACTTTGACAATATATCCGTTCTCACGGAGATACTCGCCCATGGATTCATATAGTTCGGATTTTGGATCAGTCAGGATCACGCTCTCACCACGCTTGACCGCTTGCAAAACGAGGTTTCGTGAGATGGCTCTGGATTTTCCCGTACCGGAAGATCCGCATACGGCAAGATTTGCGTTGAGACGGGTATCCTTTGGAAGCGTCAGGACTTGACCATCCGGGAGCATCCCAAGGATGTCTTGGCTGGTCCTTTTTGCACTCGTCACCTCAAAGCATGCAGATGCCTCTTTGGGTGACATGAAGCTTGCCGTTCCGTAGCTTCCAGAATTCGATACGGTCAGATTGCGATCAGAGTCTGTCACACCATTTTGGCCCCATCCAATTCGGAGTCCAAATACACAGAGTACGGCAATGCCAAGGACTACAACCCCAATGGCAATGAGTCCTTCTGGAAAGTGAAACAGCGCTCGAACCACTTCGCTGATCTGCGAGGATGGAAGCCCTGGCGAAGTACGATAGTCACTACCCGCCGCTTTCCAAGCATTGATGTTAATAATGAATTGCGCAATGATACCAGCAGCGTAAAGCACGCAAGGAATCAGGACGGCAAGGCTAAGTGCTATTTTCAGTTTTCTTTTATCCATAATCTAATCTGCTTTCTAACGGACGTACCTCAATGGCCGGCCCCACAATTCTCTGGATAACCTGCGTCTGATAGTCAAAACAGAGCATGATCGGGCTACCTCGAAAACCTTCCGGCATCGGGTGGATATCCGATAGCATGAGTAGGTCACATTGGTAGTTCAAAAGAACAGGCCTGTCGAGCGAGGTCTCGATTGCGTCATATTCGCGGGTAGGGATTCGTGGTGGGTGGAAAGGTGATAATGCGGCGTGATTGATTTCCATTGCCAGTTCATCGTGGAGAATGAGCTTCAGGAGAGTGTCACCTTCCTTGTTATTGGTAAGGAACAGACATTGAGCAAAGAAAGTCGAAACGACGAAGTACTTGTTCCCAAATGGCTTTGCTCCATGACAGAGGCGCTGTGCCACACTCATGGTGGATCCGATGACGATCTGGTGGATTGACGTGATACCGAACCCTCTTGCGAGCAGAAGGCTTTTCACAGCGGCAGCATAGTTCTCCTCGCTATTCTTCATCCAGTACATTCTTGTACTCCCTGTGAAGTAAAGAAAGAAGCAACACCGCCCTTTGACGATAATACCGATCGTGCGTGAGCTCTTGGATACTGACTCCGGGGAGTACTCCTCGATGGCGACACGCAACTCGTGTGCGGCGTAGTAATAGATTTTGTTGGGATCCGGCACGACCGCATTCGTTGCTCTTTTGGCAGGCGACATGAGAGATGGCTTTTGAGAGATGAGGAGCATCGCTCCGGCCGCGTTAGACATAACCGTACCAATAGCAATTGCGTGAAGCCGCAGGATTTTGTCGATCCAACCAGGGTAAATGCGCTCAGAGCTATTGACTCTTGAATAGATCATGGACACCGCTTCCGGATCCCTCTGTGCAACATACTCGAAACCCTTCTGCGTCAAGCTCATTGAACGAATCACATGGCGCTTATGCTTCTTCCGATATAGCCGCACATAGCCTTCCCGAATCGCACGATACATGACCCTGCGATTCCATTCAGCGCCGCCACCGATCCGCACCGCCAGCTGCGTCGGAAACTCGATACAATATCCAACAAACCAGAGCAATTCGAGTAAGCGATCATTCTTACATGTAATCATAGACACTCCAATCAAATCAGCAGCAAGGCTGCCAACAGGCTGCCAGAGGCTGCATCATAAAGCTACTCACAAAAGAGCAAAACTGACCAAGCAAAAAACACCCAGGCAGAATTTGTATTGTCTAACACTACCTATTTCTGCGCTCCCTGAGTGGGGACAGCTCGTATGCACGAAATCACTACCAATTTCTGCCCATCACTCAGAGCAGGTTTTGGTAGTTGTTTTAATGTGATTTTTAGCCCAGGATGAAAGCGTTTCAGGTCTCATCAGGTAGAACTCTGCGCTGTCCCGATCAGACATCCTCGTAGCCTGGAGGACCGTGCATAGGAGACCGCTATCATTGGTCAGTAGCATCGATTCAATGACATCTAAATACCGCTTGGTTTCAATGTTGTCATAGTCACGAATGCGCCTTTTTCCAAGAGCAGCATCATAGTTATGAACAATGCAGATGGCGCAGCTACCAAAGCGCTCCATTGGGTTCTCTTTGAGATAGTCCATAATCGCGTACCGAAGTGGCCGAGTCAAAAATGCTTGATTATCTCTCTGGTTCCTTTTCGGAAGAATCGCTGGAACAGAGATCTTGAGCCAATCATGAGTCTCCTCGACCTTAATCCCCAGCAGATCCGCCACCTCACAATAGAATGGCGCCGTATCATCACGAACTGTTCTGGCGGTCAGATTTCTCAGAGTAACCGAGGATACTTCTGCCGATCTAACCAGACTAAAGAGTTTTTGCTGGGGGTTATACTGATCCATACGCTCTAAGTCGCTAGCAACCTGAAAGAGTTCGTGGCTGATACCATCAAAATCAGAAGCCACTTGGCGCATGACTTGAATGTACTTGGGGTTATCCATATCACACCTCATAGTTTGTAGATTTGCTCTACGCCGTCAGAACCAGTCAGGACTCCATAATCGTTATCATCTCTGGGAATCAGCTCATCCAGGGACTTCATATCATCTACGACAATCAAGCGAACGGACGCCTCTGGCACGAGTGTGCGAGAGGCGTTGATCGATGGGATATTGCGTTGGCTACCGGAAATCAGATCATAATCCTTATCGGCTGAAGAGAATGAGAGAATTGCCGGAGGCTCACTCGCACAAAAATCCAGCACATGATCTCTCATCTGGATGAATGCCCAGAAAGCCATGATGGCTTCCTGCGTCTTCCCGTGATCTAATGAGTATCGACTTGTTGCGAGGAATTGGCCGTCCGGCGAGAAATAGGCCAGACCCTCTTGCCGGAGACGTGCGAGGATCTGGCCATAGGAACGATTGCTCATATGATCGAAGAGCAACCGCATTTGTCGCTGTTCAACGACACCGAAGATGGTCAGCAGCCGAATCATAAAGGCAACTTCCCTCCTTCGAACGGTATTGGAAAACTTCATTATGCTCTCCTTTGTGTAGAGATAGGAAACCGCATAGTGTAAAGGAAAACCGCAATTACGCTTAGTGTAGAGCTAATGTAAACATGACCTTTGCTGTGTTTTCATTCGACAACATTATGTGTATTTTGGGCGATCTTTTCCTTGAGAATCTGGTTGAGTTCCATGCGGTCGGTTGTAATCAGCTGTTTCTCCAAGGGGGATGCCTTGAACGAAACTGTGATGTGGTTGGAGTTTGTGGAGATCAGTCCTTGGCCGCGTTCAAAACGAGTGATCGACATGATCTCTGCATCAGATAAGTGGAGAATGTGCTGGACGCGCTGCGCCTCATCATTTTCCAAGTTCAAAATGATTTTGGTCTTTGCAACATTTAAGATGCCTTTGCCGAACCGGCTTCGATCAAGGTCGCCAATATCCTGGGTGGCAGCAATGGCCGCACCGCCGTAGCCACGAATGATCTTGAAAATCTCCTGAACCCACTCGCCTGCAAGGGCCTTGGTGTTGTTTGGGTTATTGGTATCATCGTCTCCAATAAGTTCCCATGCTTCATCAATGAAGATCGCCTTTTCTTTTGTGCGGTCTTCTTTGGCTTTATCCCAGACGTAGTCGAGTGCGACAAACATGCCTACAGGCAGAAGCTCTCCCGTTAACTCGGAAATATCAAGGACTGTGTAGAGATTGTCGAGCTGGACATTTGTGTGCTGATTGAAGGTTTTGGCGGATCCATTCACGAGACGGTTCAGAATATTGCCCATCCGCCTCGTCTCAGGAGATTCCATTAAAATCTCATAGATGTCACCAAGGAGCGGCATCTCTCGGTAGCGATCCGGGTGTTCTGGGTCAATCAGCGACTCGTTGTTGTGCGTGATCCCTTTCTTCGCATAGGTTCGAATCAGTGCTTCGTCAAGGAGCTGTCGTTCTTCATGACTGATATCTGGAATTAGCAGCGAGAAGAAAATGTGCAGCTGCTGAATTTTTTTTGCCAAGATCGAGTTCTCACTAACTACGCCGTCGATCAACTGATTGGCGCTGAGATCCTGCTTGCGGATCTCGCAGACATTGATACATTGTTTCGATGCCGGACTGATGGAAATGAACTCACCGCCAATGTTGTTACAGGCTCTCAGAAACTCATGGCCTTTGAGAGGTGCTATGATGAAGACCTGGGTACCTTTCCGACGCATGCGGAGAGCTATCAACTGGAGCGTAAAGGTTTTGCCGGCACCGCTGGTTCCCAGAAGAACCATATTGGCGTTTTTATATACGCGGCTATTGAAGATATCAACTATGACCAAGCTGTTGTTATGCTGGTTGACTCCGAGCAGGATGCCGTTCTCATCACTCATCTCAAACGAGGTGAAAGGATAACAACTGGCAGCCGCAGAGGTAAGCATATTTCGCTTGCTCGCCTCAAAGAGCTTTTTATTCAAGCTACAAAGCGGGAGGATCGACAGTAGCGCTTGCTCCTGACGAAATCGGCAAATCCGGATATCCATATCCTGTGAAACCATCAGCCGACGCACCTCAGATATACGCCACTCCAGATTTTCGAGTGTATCTGCAGTGATTGTGACTAGTGTGTTGCAATAGTAGAAATCCTCGTAATTTGCAAGGCCTTCTTTCAGGAAGTAGCCAGAACGGATTGCGCTTTCGAAATCATCAAAGTCCGAATTGGTATCCGAGGTGTCTTTCAAACGACTGCGGTTGATTCGGATCTGTTGACCCAGCTTAGCCTGAATGCGTTCTTTTGGCTCGCGGGAAAAATAGAAATCGACATCGATCCCTTCGCCAGCATTGACGAGAATACTTGTCCAACCGGCAACAACGCGAGGATTATACCCATCAGAGGGAACTATGAGATATGCATGGTATACTCCGTCCATTACTACATATGACCCATGAGTCAAGTCAATGGAATCGGGGGCAAATACACTTTTAAGAGAGACTGGCATAGTGATGTCGGCATCCCTTCGTGCTGACTGGAGCTCCCGAATGCGCTGCTCAACTGTTTTTACCTCACAAGTTGATCGGTTGAAAATGGTGTAGAGGATCTCCAACAGGAAGGCGTTTTCGTCATCATGGGTAACAACCGCATTGTCGCAGTGTAGGAAATACTGCCGCGCTGTCTGAACAGCCGTTTCCAGAGCCGAGACAATCTCCGAGTACTCCGGTTTGCGATTCGTGACAGCTTCATACTCAAAAATCACAAGGAATCTGCGGGTAATTGCTTCTCGCGAGCCAATTGTCTGGATAAGGCGATAGTAGTCCAGCTGCAATTCTCGGCACTTTGGATTACTCTCGGACTCCATATCCCGCTCGATGGTATTGAGGTGCTTTCCGATGTCGGCCTTCTTTGTCAACACTTTGATTTGGATTTTTATTGGGGAAATCTTCATCCAGCTCGCGAAGCTGGCAACGATATTCTTCTGCTCAGATGTACTGCGTAAAAGAAAGTTGATCGGTTCAACTTCGAGTACTCTGATGTAACGACCGTCCTCCGTTTCAATAATACCGTTGCGGATATCCTTTACTGGAACAAAGTCTTCCGAGTAAGTCACCTGCTTTTTGTGACTTGGCACCATCTTGCGATTATTTTTGTTGAGCTGCTTTTCGGTTTTTGTAGGGCGTTTTCGTTTCTTGCGAGGCTGCTTGATCCGAATGCCTAACTCTTCGGGCGGCTTGGTAGCTTCTTGCTCCCATATCCTCTTTTTCTGCTTCCTAGCGGTTTCAGGTATAGTGACATCAGAGCGATAAAGGCTCCGCCGATGAATGAACCAGCGAACCCAATTGATCGCAAATTCCGAAAGTGAATCGCCCTCAAAACCGATGATGCCAAAAATACCAAGCGGGAGTGGGAGCAGGCAAAGAATGATAATCCGCACAGTAAGCGACATAGGCAACTTGATGATGGGAATACCCGTCAACAAAACGAGCACGCAAGCTTCAATCGCATTGCGTGCTCGAATCATTCCGCCAAATAAGCGCCCACTTGCAAGAAAGTTTGGCGGGATATAGTAAATATCCCGTTCTTCGTTCGGTTTGCTCATGTTCTGCCTCTATTCTATTGTCAGTTTCCGATGATCCAAAACGGCCCACCGGATCCAGCGCGCTTACTAGCTTCGTTGAGGATAATGGACATATCCCAACTCTTCTCAGAGCGCTTATAACTGGAAGGATCTGCGACGAGTATCTTCCCATCGGATGTGCAGCCTCTCAGGACAATGAAATGGCCACTCGATGTAAAATGGCCTTTCGTCATGAGTGCAACGACTAACTTGCCCTCCGCAAGCGCATCAATGATACGCTGTGGTTCAGAAGCTGTGCAGCCATCGACACTCAGGCTCCACGCTTGCGCTGCTCCTGGTATCAAAGAACGATAAGAACCATTGCCGCTGCACCAGTACCCGTGCTCGTATGCCCATTGTGCCATATGAGGTGGATCAATGGTTTCTGAGGTAAGACTGGATATCACTATGGCCATTGCAGTCGGGCCGCAGGCATAACCACCAATCGTATCTGTACCATAGGGCGAGTACTTCCACCGTTCATCTAACTGATTGTAATAGACAACCTGTGTTTCGCCGTCAGCAAAAACGACCCCGTCGTAGGATAGGTCCATTGCTGAGAACTCTGTTTCACTTAGACCTTGGTAAATTCCATCGCCCAAGAGGACAGTCAAGTTTTGCGCATATTGGCTTGCAAGGAGTTTCTGATCGTCTGACAGGTGGAAGACCTGATCGGCAAAATACGCTTCTCCATTATAGGAGATGGTATAGATCCGAATGGTCTCATGAATGGTTTCGCCCGAGTCTTCGTCACCTTGCTCAGGGGGAATTTCTCGCTCTTCATCCGTGAAAGCAAAAGAGTAGAGCTTATCCTTGTTAGCGGTGAGCAAAGCCTCCATATCTTCCTTGGAAATAGATGCAATTTCTGTGTCCTTGTGTGCGCAATACTGGGAAACAAACGCATTTGCATTAAACACCACATCAGCGCCAAAGGGATTGTTGATCTCTTTTCCATCACAGCCGGACGATGCAAAATCAGAATCAATGCGTTCAAGAACATCCGTTAATCCTTCAGAGAGGATGGAACTGATGCCCTCGTTGATGGCTGTCATATTCTGGACTAACACTTCATCGTTCGAGATTCCATTCGGGGAGTCCGTTCCATCGCCCAATAATGATCCGAAGATGATAGAAGGAAGCATAGCTACAAGAATTAGAGGCAACAAAACTGCCGCGATCAACGGAATCAGCCATTTCGCAGAAGACTTCCCTGCTTCAATTGCCGCACCATGAGCACCACCTGCAGCTGCGCCCTTGGCAATATTGGAAATTGCTTTGCCAGTCTTTGCGGCACCCGCAACTGTGGATTCGGTCGATGTTTGCTGCTGGCTTTTTTCATCACTCATTAGATTTTGTCCTTTCTTTTGGGAACAGGCGGCATCTGAGAAACGATGCGTTCCTCATACCTAATCTTGTCACCTTCATCGGTATAGGGCGTTTTCTCAACTTTGGGCTGAGCATACTGCCGATACCACGACGCACCGTCTACTGTTTGGACGGTATCATACGGGCCAGTTGGGGCCATGTATTGTTCTGTGCTGTACATAGCAAACTCCCTATCTGACTGCCTATCAGGTGAGACCTCAAGGCCCGTGATGCGTCCACCGCCGATTTCAACATTCTGAAATATGGGTGGCGCTCCAGAAATGCGTGCACTCTCAACCACAGAACCGTCGTGCTCTCTAGCGCCAGATGGGATAGGTGTCCCATTTGCAGACGCAGTAGGAGAAGCTGTTCCTGCGGCTGTGCCGCCATCAAGCGTAACTACGTCTTCTGACGTAATGGGAGATGGAGGGATGAGGCCACCATCATCTGCAAGTGCGCTACCTGAGTCAACAGGCGAATAGCCCAAATAGCTCGTCAACGCCTCAGCCGCCTGATCACCGGTGATGGACCCGACTGAGGATATGCTGCCTTTTGCCACAGCTCCAACAACGCTCATTGCAAATTTGCCTCCATTTTGTAGGCTTGATTCGAACATAGCGCCACCCACAAGATTGCTGAGTCCTTTTGCATTGCCTGTAGCGCTTGCGGCTGCCGCGTTTCCAGCAGCACGTCTCGTAACGCCGACAAGGCCGTTTCCTCCACCTGTAAAAGCAGCGCCGGCGGCCTGTGCATTTGTGTGAGTGCTGTTACTTGAGGAATGATGGTTAAATACAGTTCCACCTACAGCCCCCGCAACAGCAGCAATGCCGCGTCCGGCAACCATGAGCTCAGTCAACATACTTCCACCGGTTCTGCCGACATTGATTCCCAAAGAAGCCATAAAACTATCAATTTTCTGGCTGACTTTAAGGAATCCAATGGCGCATAGAAACCAGATAAAAACATTGCCAGCAACTTCTTCCTTGCTCGATGCCGCAATGGCACTTTCTACTTCGCTCTCATCGATGGCAAAGGCGGTTGTCGAAAGTACGCATAAGAGCAGCAATACAAGCAGTATGATATGTGCTTTTCTCTTCATCTTTACCTCCTCAAACGGATAACGGGTTGGCAAGAAAACTGCCAACCATACTCGTGAATAAGCGCAGGCACCATGCATTCATGATCAGCAAAAAAAGCTGGCCTCCAAGCATTCTGCACCATGCACTAAAGACATTTGATGTGTTTTCTGATGCCCCTGTAGCGAATGCGACTGGAGCTGTGTAGATCAGAACGCCGACGAGAATGTATCTCTCCGCTGCCTCGAATAGAAGCTTGATATAGTTCCATGCTACGATGAGCACCAAAATGAGTACAATCAAACTTACCGAGCCGGACACAAGGCTGCCCACCAAAACTGTTACTACGCTGGCAAAACTTGCAAACTCGATTGGGGGAAGTGCTGTGTCTACCACCCAGTCGTATGGCGTTCCTACGATTCCCAAAACGAGCACCATAATCTGATCCGCAAAAAGTGCTAAAAAGATAAAGAGAATGGATTTGATGGCGAGCTTGACTGGATCCTCCGCACTAAGGCCCAGTCCAAGCCCAAAGTTCCTGAATAGCTGCCACACAAGGTTCAGTAAGATGAAGCCTACACCAATCGCTACGAATATTTCATAGAGCGTTTCAGCGGCTGGGAAATAGCGTAGAAACGTGCTCATATCACAGCCTAGCGCACCGAGTACGGACCCTGTGATCAGATCCAGCAGATTCATGACCTGTGTGGCAATCCACTCAACAATACTGTCTAAGATTCCCATGCGGCTCCTCCTGCATCTGCTTAGAAGTGGCCTAACTCATCATCGAAGCTACTTTCAGGCAGGTAGTATGCTGCGGTGAGGCACATGGCAATGCCAGCGACAATACCGGATAAGAAACAGATAATATTCTTCATGTCTTGATTCTCCTTCGTAATTAGGGAGTCCAAGTGCCACCGGAAAAGAATGGTGTCACATAGGCCATGATAAAGCCAAGGCTATTGAGAATGGCCCAAGTAATAATGATCCGCTTTAACCATGCACGGGACTCATCAACCGTTCGTCCAGATCTGGAGAAGTTCATCAGAAGAAGCGCAATAGCCGCAGTAACAACAGCTGCGATGGTGCTGATGCCGAGGATTTGAGTGTACACATCCTGCATGATTGCACTCGCCTTCGTCCAAATGGTGTCAGCAGCAAAGGCGCGTGTGGAAAACATGGTCAGCATCGTAGGCACGAGAAAGGCAGTATATAGGCCTCGGCCTGCATTTACATTTCTGAATCGCTCCTGCAGCTTCTTGATGACGGCAGGTTTGTTTAGATTCATATTGGGAAGTCCTCCTTTCAAATAGAGCCGAAAAGAAAAGCCGGGAACTCGGGCAGTACGACCTGAGTTCCTGGCTTCACATGAAAAATGCCTCCCGATGAAAGGAGGCAGTCCATCAATGAATCTTTTCGACGCTATCATCTTACCATTTAGGGGATACAGATGCAATTAAGCAGAACTTCAAGTTTCGTTCGGAAATAGTTCAATAGTGCTTCAAGGTAAAAACTGCTTGATAATCTCCATGCAATCACGCGCCGTGTAACCCCACAGAATGCGGTCAATCGCTCGAATTGCCATGTTGAGATAGCTATGATAGGTTACCATCGACATGGGGAATCCTTGCCGATCAAGTTCCGCTAGGATCACCTCACGATTCGCGGGCTTCTTTTTTGAGAAGTATGTGAGATAGAGGACTTGATACATCAGCTCACCGTGGTCTGGATCCATTCGCACCGTATTAAGCGCGTTATCAATGATCTGGAGCATGTTCTTGCTCCGAATAACTGTTCTGGCGTACCCCTCCAGTTTAGAACCGGACAAATCCACGCCAGCCAATTCGGCATTGACTTCAAGTGTGGAAAGGCGGGTGCCATGCTCCATTTCCATTCGAACATTCATATCTGCTTCCGAGATTTGGATCGCATATGCTACTTTCCGGTACTGCTTGAGTAGATGCCTTGTGTTATGATACTTATCCGCATCCTTGCGTTTTGCGGTCTTCGCCTCTAAATGATCAACACCGGATTGGATGCCGGTTTCGATCTCTGTTTTCAAAGCTTCTTTTTCTATCTCAAACGCGGGAGTGCTATCTGATGTCATTGTTTCATCTCCTTTCCGGATTGGGACTCAGTCGGTGGATCGCGGCTATTCTTCTCCTGATTCGTTACCTCCCAGTCTAAAGCACTGTAGAAGACTAATGGAATTTGGCGAGCAAAAAAAGAACTTCGGATCACCAGAAACACTTGAATTCTCAAGGCTTTTCGTGGCTTCCCTATAGTGTGAGCGGGCGGGACGCGAGTTTCAATGCTGATATCCATCTTGCCTTCATCGGGATCGACCAAATCAGCAGCCTTTGTAATGCCAATGATTTCGCCAATACTGCTTAGTTCGAGCTCTTCGCAGGTATCACCGAAAATCATTTCTCGATACCTACACATTGAAATGACAGAGCCGCGTGAGCTTGAAAAACTCACGCGGCTGATAATTCCATATTCGCCAGCTTTCAACATGAAGCGGCCAACGCGGGATTTTGACCAACCCCAACGTTTTGCAAGGTAAGTATATGAGAGCAACGGCACACCTCTCATATTGGAGTAATACACGACCGGCATATACTCCGAACCTCGCACCTTGGGATCGTTTAAGATGGTGTGCAGCCACATGTCCATAATGGCATCCAACTCACTAAATACGATTCCTTCTGTTTTGTGAGCGACTCGTAGGAGCATTCGGCCAACAGGCAATGGGAAGAAAAAGAATCCGGAGCCCTTATAGCTATAATAATTGTACTGTAGGCTCGTGCAATGCTCTTTCCAATTGATGATGGAAAAACGAATGATCTCATTCTCTTTATCCAGCCATTCATAAGTCAGGAACCCGTATTTCTCGTAATAGTCCAATTGCTCAAGAGCTTGTCTTTTGGAATGGACACGCAGAATTCTGGGTAAAGATCCAAGCTTGCAGATCCATTGGCCAGGCGCCTCCATGTATCTCTCCCCACTAATCATACGCTCATTTGAGCGGAAGTTCGCATAGCTAAAGAGTGCCATGAGACTGAAAAGATGGACGGTTCCTTCATTTCGGAATTCCTTGTGGTTATTAAAGTGACGGAACCACGGTTTCCATATCCTGACTTTCGGAAAGCTCACTAATTGTTGCTTTTGTATGCAGTTCATCTCATACACCCCCTTTCCAGCAAAGTAATAGGTTTAAGATATCGATTCCAAGTCCCCTGGTCAAGGGGACACAGGCATTTCAGCCTCGGCCCATGCTTGTGGGTGCGTCGTCCCTCGGTTTGAGACCTAGCCGGACGAGTGTACCATTGTTTTCCCGTGCAGTCGTCGCAATGAGGCTTGACCACGCCTCTTTCACTTGCTCATAGTGGCTCGGACACGGTGATGTCTTGGAATCGTATGCAGTTTTCAAGGTGCAGTACTGGGAAAATTGAGTGAGAAGATACAGTTGCCAAGAGATAAAACACCTCGCTTGCACTTCTCGTAATAAATGTAGAAAATGGCACCCTTTTGACCACCCTCGAATTTGAAAAAAATGTCTCTGATACCGGCGTGGTATCAGAGACTAACAAAGAGAAGTGAGTGGAGATTGATTTCAGTTTAGCAGTTTCTCTTATGCCAAATGATACTGTTACAAACCATCAATTCTTTTTTCTTCTGTATGTCTGTATGTATGATTTCATTTATTCAGGTAGGCTCCATTAAATTCCTCCCACGGACATGCCAATCCTTGCGCCCGATATACCGATGTGATAAGATGTCAACTAATCGGAAGTTGTGACTACAAATGAATCGGATACTACGATACAAGATACCATGGAGGAATATGAGAATGTCGAAAGATGAGTATTTGATAACCGATGCGCCCCTCAAAGCGTTGACGGTTTTTGCAATGCCGATGATTCTTGGGAGCTTTTTTCAGCAAATATACAATATGGCCGACTCCATTATTGTCGGCCAGTTTGTTGGTTCTTCTGCACTTGCAGCTGTCGGTGCCTGTGCAGCATTAACCAATGTGTTCATTTGTGTGGCACTGGGAGCCGGCATAGGTGCCGGTGTGCTGGTGAGCCGCTATTTTGGAGCCAAAGAGTATGGCAAAATGAAAACCATTGTGTCAACGTCCTTGCTCAGCTTTTTGATTCTAAGCATTGTCCTTGGCGTTTTTGGCTTATGCTTTTCCCGCCCGATGATGCGGGGCTTGCAAACCCCTCCCGACATTCTGGATGAGGCAGTGCTGTATCTGCGAGTCTATTTTGCAGGATTTCCGTTCTTGTTTATGTATAACATTCTCTCCACCATGTTTACCTCCATCGGTGAATCAAGAATTCCCTTGGCACTCCTGATTTTTTCTTCTGTCCTGAATATTTTTATGGACCTTTGGATGGTTGCCGGGCTTGGTCTGGGCGTGTTCGGTGCCGCTCTTGCAACCTTGATTGCCCAAGGCATTGCCGCCGTATTTTCCCTTTTGATTTTTCTTCATCGGATGCGGCGATACGAGAGCCCATTTCAACGATTTGACTGGCGGGGGCTGCAATCCATGCTGCAAATTGCCGTGCCGTCGATTCTTCAGCAGTCTACGGTGTCCATCGGTATGCTGATTGTACAGGCAGTTGTGAATCCCTTCGGTACACAGGCGCTGGCAGGCTATTCGGCGACAATGCGAGTAGAGAATGTGTTCTCTTTGATCTTTGTATCCATCGGCAATGCGGTTTCGCCGTTTGTTTCCCAAAACCTTGGCGCAGGCAAACCCCAACGCATCAAAAAAGGCTACCATGCGGCGCTGGTGCTGGACGTGTGCTTTGCCGTTCTTGCCTTTCTCGTCATTGAAACGCTACACACGCAGATCTCCTCACTGTTCTTAGGAAAAGACGGAACGGCGTTTGCCTATCAGGTGTCTGGTGATTATATGAGGTGGATTGGTTACTTTTTCATCTTCATGGGTATCAAGATGGCAACCGATGGAGTCCTTCGCGGTCTCGGAATTATGCGTCCGTTCCTCGTTGCAAACATGGTGAACCTTGCGATTCGTCTGTCCGTTGCCCTGATCTGTGCACCGCGTTTCGGCATTGCCTTTGTCTGGCTTGCTGTACCAGCTGGTTGGCTTGCGAACTTTTTAATCTCCTATGTGGCTCTCAGGAGATCATGGCCGACCGATAAAATGGCATCAACCAGATAACTTCCAATTTAACGAACAGGAGATGTTGAGCGCATGAAAATCCTATATGAACTATCTTGGTTATGGGAAATGTTGGGCATTGCACTTGTTGCTGCGGCTGTCTGCATGGCTTGCGCCGCGCTGATCTGCAAGGCAGTGAAGAAGAAACTCGGCAAAAAGGTGTTGGCGGTTATAGGGGCTGCGGCATTTGTGGGCGCAATTCTTGCGGTCATACTGATTGCCCAGACACCGATGCCGCTTTGATAAGGCAGGAGGCTTTTGCTATGGATAAGGGAAGATATTCGATTATATTCAGCAGCTTGACCGGCAGCACGAAAAAACTCGCCGACACAATCCGCGCAGTGCTTCCGTCAGAAGACTGTGATTATTTCGGTGCGCCGGAAACGGCGGAATTGCACTCTGAAATGCTCTATGTCGGCTTTTGGACGGATAAGGGCAATGCGGACAGTGCTGTCTTGCAACTGCTGTCAAAGCTGAGAGGCAAAAAGATTTTTCTGTTCGGGACGGCGGGCTTCGGCGGCAGTGCGGCATATTTCCAGAAGATTCTTGATCACATCAAGCAGTCTGTTGACCCAAGCAATACTGTGGTCGGAGAATATATGTGTCAGGGGAAAATGCCGCAGTCTGTACGGGATCGCTATATGAAAATGAAGGCACAGCCAGAGCATCCGGCAAATATTGATGCGTTGATCGATAACTTTGACCGTGCGCTTTCCCATCCGGATGAGGACGATTTAGAAAGACTTAGAAAAATCATTTTGGGGTGACAGCTTTGACAGGAGAAATAGAAAAATGGTTGTACTTACCGAGCAGATAGAGATTCCGGCTTCCTATGAAAAATTAAAGGCATGGACTGCTAACT
>ERZ791886.76-NODE-76-length-75294-cov-3.025944_pt1 | contig 75294 bp, 49 predicted proteins | sample MGYA00510158_ERZ791886 | MGnify/ENA primary metagenome ERZ791886 (study PRJEB30046, sample SAMN00792063) | human gut metagenome | study: EMG produced TPA metagenomics assembly of the A metagenome-wide association study of gut microbiota in type 2... | reverse complement strand
GGCCGGATTTATGTGTGTAATAACCATAGATCCGACCTATTCATGTGGTTTTGATGATAAGATATAAAAATGTGGGAAGAAGGTGATCTATACTACAGGTGGAAAACATAGCGGCGGAAACTGCTGAAAGTATTGTTTCTGTGTGTTATAATCAATCAAGATGCAAATGCTTAAAGGATATAAGGAGTGAGATACAGCATGAAAATACTTTATGTTACAGATCTGCATGGAGATAAAAATAAATACAGAAAATCATTAGAAATAGCTATGAAACAAGAGATCAGGGTTATTGTGAATGGTGGAGATATGCTTCCAAAATTGGGAGAAAGACATACAGAACAACCGTTATTTATCAAAGGATTTCTAAGTAATTACTTTTCCATATTGCAAGAACATAACATTACATATCTTAATATGCTGGGGAATGACGATTTGCTATCTGTGGATAATCTTTTTGAACAGACTTGTGGGGGATTCGCAAATGTTCATAATATAGCAGGTAAAAAAATTTGCATTGACGAATATGAATTTATTGGAATGAATCAGATTTTGGATCATCCCTTTGGATGTAAGGATCGAGTTGTTACAGAGACAGATTATATTCCCCAAAGACAACTTAGCTTTTTTGCAGGTATATCGAATGAATATGGTTATGACAGAATTTTTGACTGGTTGGAGTATTCTAAAACAGAACTTCCATTGATGTGTGGAATTTTGAAAGAACTGCCTGAACCGGAGAGTCCGAAGAAAACGGTATATGTTATGCACATGCCTCCTGCCGGATTGCATTTGGGACAGCTTCTATATCAGGATTTGGATATAGGATCAGTAGATATTTATGAGTTCCTTAAAGCCAAACAGCCGTTACTTTCTCTGCATGGGCATATTCACGAAAGTCCTGATACAGAAAAAGGATCATGGATGAATCAGATAGGTACTACAACCTGTATTCAGCCAGGGCAGACAGAGTTTGGCGATAGTAGTATGGTTTATGCAGAGATAGACCTAAAAAGCGGAGCATATGCACGAAGAATTGTAAATATATAGGAGTAAAAAACACCAGTGATGGTGTTTTTTTGTTGCCTGGAAATGAGGTGAGCACATGGAAAATCCTAAACAGGAGAATGCAGTCCAAATTGGGAATACAACGTTTTATGTAACTTCCGTTTTTTCCGGTACGGTTCAGTTAGAGTATTTAATTAAACGACTAATCCAGAAAGAAATTGAGCAGGAAAACAATACCCGTTGATTGAAAAAACAGTAGAGCAAATTGCTGAAAAGAGTGCTTAAACGTGTTATAATTATAAAGTACAAAGCAGTTTGTTTGCTGTTGGAAAGGAGCAGAAATGTTAAAACAGCAGACAAAACTAAGAGTTAGATTATATGCACGTTTATCGAAAGACGATGGGGATGCGGATAAGGAAAGCAACAGCATTACCAATCAGTTGCAGATGTTAAGGTACAACGCTAAGGAAAAAGGATTTGAAGTGATAGGCGAATATGTGGACGATGGTTATTCTGGAACTACCTTCAACCGGCCGGATCTGAACCGTATGATTAAAGATGCTATGGACGATCCGGAACCGAGCGGTATCATGGTAAAGGATATGTCACGTTTTGGACGTAACAATGCCATGTTCATGTATTATGTGGAAGAAATCTTTCCTAATAATGATATTTTGTTTATTGCTTTGAATGATGATGTTGATACAAGATTTGATGAAAACGAGATGATGCCGTTTAAATCTATTATGAATGAGTATTATGCCCGTGATACATCAAAGAAAATCCGAAGCGTAAAAAAGACAACAGCATTGAGTGGTGGGTTCTGCGGTTCATTTGCACCTTATGGTTATGTGGTGGACCCAGAGAACAAAAGAAAGCTATTGGTTGATCCTGATACAGCACCTATTGTCAAACGAATTTTTGAATTATCGAAACAAGGCAACAGCGTTCATCAGATTGCGAGAACCTTGTGCGAGGATGATGTTCTGATTCCGAGAGCATACAGGGCAATGAAGAAAGGCACTCTGGAAACAAGTACAGGATTTAAGTTTCCAACGGACTGGGTGGCAAAGAATGTGAAGATGATTTTGGAGAATCAAGTGTACTTGGGACACATGGTTTCTCATAAGACACAGACCAAATCATTTAAGAATAAGAAGCCGGTTGCAGTTCCGAAAGAAGAATGGATTATAGTACGGAACACCCATGAAGCGATTATTGATGAAGAAACCTTTGAACTGGTGCAGAAATTCATCAGTGTAAAAAAACAGCCAAATAAAACAGGACGTCCTAATATATTTGTGGGTCTTGTGAAATGCCCGGATTGTGGTCGCAACATGGCGTTTTCTAATCCAAATGGAAGGGAGCCTCGCTTTCGCTGCAGAACTTATGTAAGGAATAGCAATCTTTGTACAACCCATGCCATTTCTTATGAGGCGTTACAACAGATTGTTATGAGTGATATTCAAAAGCATATTAAGAATATGGAAGCCTTAGGAGATCAGTTTATACAGGAAATGCACGAATTGAGCGAAAAAGGCGGCAGTAAGAAAATCAAACAGTTCGAGAAAGACTTGGAAGTAGCAGAAAAACGGATTGCAGAAATTGATAGTGTGATTATGAAGCTCTTTGAGCAGAATGCACTCGGTAAGATTTCTGATGAACGCTTTGAAAAGATGTCCTCAGCTTATGAAAGTGAGCAGAAAGAACTTGCTCAAAAAAGAGACGAATTAAGAACTAAAATCAGAGCGGAAGAAAAGAAAACACAGAGTACCAATCAATTTTTGGAAACAATTCGTAAGTATGAAACAGTAACAGAACTGAACCGTTCTATGCTGGTGGAGCTGATTGATAGTATTTATGTATATCAGGCAGAGGGAACCGGCAAAGATCGTAAGCAAAGAGTGGAAATTAACTATCGTTTTCTTGCGGGGTCTCAATGTGGTATCGCCTGACGGAAATGGACGAATGAGCAGACTATTAACATTATTGCTCCTATATCGAAGTGGATATATTGTTGGGCAGTATATCAGTATAGAAAAAGCTATTGCGGATACAAAAGAAACATATTATGAAGTTTTGCAAAATGCGGATCAAAACTGGTATGAGGGAGAGAATGATCCCAAGCCATTTATTAAATATATGTTAGGAATTATTCTATCGTGCTATAGAGAGTTTGAGGCAAGAATAGTATTAGCTGAAAAAACAGGAAAAAAAAGCAAGGCATATGATGTTGTAAAGACATATTCAGAAAACACGCTCGGAAAGTTTTCGAAACATGATGCACTGGTTGCATGTCCTAGTCTTGGAAGTTCCTCAGTAGAATCAGCATTAAAAAAACTGGTTGATGAGGGTGCTATAATACGAACTGGCGCAGGACGCAAAACAATGTATATGAAGAAAAGAGAGTAATTATTACCAGCTGCAGAAAAAATGGAGACTACATTGCGATGATGGCCAAAAAGCTTCCTACAGACTCTGATTACGCCAATTCCAATAAGAATCTGGAAGCAGAAGATTATGAAGTAGACTATGCGATCACATACACCTGCCCATTATACCAAGTGAGAACGCTTGGCTGCTACCACGTAGCCAGGGAAGAAGAACCCCTTCAGAACTATTTTCAATGGGTATGTGACAAGTTGAACCAGACTAATGAGATGCTTGCAGATGGCAGCGGCGACAAGAAGGGCAGATCTTTCAAACACTGGTATTTCGGTCACTGGCACACCGACTGGAACAAAAACTGGCTTGAGCTTATGCACCTGGAAGAATTGCCCCAAAAGTGCAGGGCAATTTACCTGGATGTAGAGGATATGGAAACTGGCGAACATATTTTCTTAAAATAATATGGAAAATCGATTGAAAATATCACAGAATAAAATATACTATTTATAAGTATGCTACTGCAAGTAGTATATTTTGTTTACGGCGCTTATGATTTGACAACGAGGAGGCTGCTTAAGAGAATTTGCCGGCAGACATAAAGCCCTGTTTTTTTCTGCACAGAGAAGAATGATTCTTTGAATCTTCTGAACTTTTCCAAGATGGTGCAAACATTTTTCGAAGGCTCTTTTATATCTTCTTTTCAAAATTGGGAAGCTGCATTTGAATATATTACAGGAAAAATTTCAGACGAAAAATTGGTATTGATTATTGATGAGCTTCCTTTTCTGGCAGAACCGAATCCTTCAATGACATCTGGAGGCGTTTTCCTCTGAGATTTCACTGGAGGAAAATATAAAAAATAATCTGCTTACGGAAGGGACTTTTTTGAATGATGAACCCCAGACACTTTTGAGGATTGAATTGAGAGAGCCTTCGGTATACAATTCCATTTTAGAGGCGATTTCCAATGGATGTAATAAGATTCGTGAGATTGCAGATCGAATTCATGAAGAGAAAAGCAAGTGCAGCAAATATATGCTTACATTGCAGACTCTGCGATTAATTGAGAAGTGTGTTCCCTGTACCGAGCCAGAAACAAGTAAAAAAGGGATTTATGAGATAACAGATAATTATTATAAGTTCTGGTACAGATTCCTTTTTACAAATCAGAATTATTATTCCATGCTGGGCCTGGAGCTTTCCTGCGAAGAAACTTCCGTTTATTCCATATAAAATGGGAAAATGGTGGGGGAATAATCTATTGATAAAAGCGCAGGATGATGTTGATATACTTGCGTTTGATAAAACGGGAAAGAAAGTGTTGCTCTGTGAATGTAAGTTTCGAAATAAACCAATGCCTATAGAAGAGTATGATGACCTGGTTATGGCTGCAGAAATGTTTAAAAATGCAGAGGAAAAGTATCTTATGTTTTTCAGCAAATCTGGTTTCATAGAGTCAGTAAAGGAAAGGGCGGCGCGAGAAAATGCGGTGCTGCTTACAATCGAAGACTTGTATTAGAGTCTTTTTCAGACCCGCTCTAAGGAGTATAAAGAATGAACAGAAAAAACTTTCTGAAAAATAAGAAAATCAACTGGATCAAAGTGGTTATCCAGATATTGTCCTTCGCTTTAATTCCGGGCTTATTTGAAGGGGAATTCGCAGCTGTGGGAAATATTGTTTCCTGCATATACAAGGGAAATATTTCATGGGAAAGTGTGAAGTATTCGGTATGGATGCTGTTGGCAACTGTGCCGGCAACAGTACTTGTGGGAAGGTTTTTCTGTGGATTTTTCTGCAGTTTTGGAGCAGTGCAGGATTTGCTATGGCTTGGATCACACAGATTGCGGGCATTATTTCCGGGAAAAAGAAACCTGAAAAAGGCTGACCGGATATTCAGATTTGCCAAGTATGCAGTGCTTTTTTACTTTATAATATTCATATGGAGTGGTGTAACAGCTGTGAAAACAGCCGGCCCGTGGCAGGTGTTTGGGCAGTATGTTTCATTTGGACACTGGCCAGGATTGAAGCCTTTGCTTTCAGTTGGAGGAGTTCTGCTTCTTTTTATCTTTATTGGCTCACTGTTTGTACAGAGATTTTTTTGCAGATATTTTTGCCCTATGGGAGCAATTTATTCACTGATTTCACAGACATCTTTCCTGAAAATTGATAAGCCGCGGGAAGAGTGCGGAAAGTGTCATTTATGTACCTCGAAATGCACCATGGGGATGGATCTTACGAAGAAAGACAGGATTGCCGGAGGAGAATGTATCAGCTGTCAGAAGTGTGTAAGCTGGTGTCCGAAAGGGAATGTGCACTTTAGAAGCAGATATGGAGTGCTGATCGGAGTGGGCGTTACCTGTGCTACCATCATGGTGTCACAGCTCCTTATAGCAGGAAATCTGGCTAAAGAGAAAACGGCAGATTCAGTGAAAAAAACGGCAGAAAATGATGCTGGAGGTAACTTTCAGAATGGTATTTACACAGGAACCGGTGAGGGCTACAGAGGCAAGGTGACGGTTACGGTAAAGGTTGCCGATGGGAAGATAACGGAGCTTGTACTGGATGATTATGCAGATGATAAGTCTTATATGGAGAGAGCGAAAAACAGGATTTTCCAGGAGATGATCAGCAGGCAGAATACAGATGTAGATGCAGTTTCCGGAGCGACTTACAGCAGTAACGGCTTGATTGAAGCTGTGAATAAAGCACTGGGAAATGACGAAGGTGAAGGGAAGAAACCTGAACAGGAAGAATCTGAAGATAAGCAATCCTTTATAGAGGCTGGACGTTTTCAGAATCTGACAGATGGCATTTATACCGGCTCGGCCGATGCATTTCGAGGGGATGTGGAGGTTCAGGTTACAGTTGAAAAACAGAAGGTAACGGATATTTCCATTCTTTCCTATTGTGATACAGAGGAATACTTTTTCAGGGCAGCACCAGCTGTAATCGAACAGATGAAGGCTGAGCAGAGTCTGAATGTAGATGCAGTAAGTGGAGCAACCTACAGCAGCAATGGGGTTATTCATGCAGTGGCAAATGCGTTGGAGATTCCGGAGGATCAGTATGCACCAAGACCTGGCAGGAATCTGACTGCAAAGAAAAAGAACCATGGGCATATTGTGAAGCATGAGATAACAAGTCAGGAAGAGTATGAGGAAAAAGTAGAGAAATATTCAAAGTGATATGGTCATCCCCCAAAAATAAAAGCTTCTGAATCAGACACAGGACTGAAAAATCCTGTATCTGTCAGAAGCTTTTATTTTTGATTTGTATCCATATTATTTTCTGCCATAGACAGATATTTATATGTGGGCAGAAAGTTAGTGCTTTTTGCCTTTCTATAGTATTGCATAAAAATACGTTCCATAATATTGGGAATCTGAGATTCAACCGGCTGAAACAGGATGATCAGATACTGCATGGAACTGTATCTGGTACAGATATCCACACGCCGGATGGTGTTTTGGATAGCCTGTTCCATATGGGAAAGTGTCTGCTCAATTTCTTCAATATGAGCGGGAGCGTCCGAAGTGGCTTCCAGTGTGAGCATTACCAGGTAGCAGCGGCTTCCGCTTCGGATAATGAGCTGTTGCATATATTCATACTGTCTGGAAAAATCCCGGTAATTCAGTTCAAGAGCACCTGCATAGCTGCCACTTTTGCGAAGCGCGTCTGCCACCTGCTGAAGATCCCTGGCAGTACCTGGTGAATCGGAAGAGGAATGACTGATCTGATGATAAAAGGAAAAGTGATTTTTACCATTTTGCTTTACATTGTATAATGCCTTATCTGCTTTGGAATAACAGTCTGCAAAGGTATCGCTGGTAGTGCACATATACAAACCGGCAGACAGAGCAGCATCTTTGATTTCAGGATCAGCTTCTGCGATGGAATGGAAGTGGTGGAAAAGCCGTGTCGTTAGTTTCGACACATTTTCAGCACTTATGTCTGGCAGAAACAGAAGAAATTCATCTCCACCAAGACGACAGGCAATACCGTTGGCTGTATAGCGTGAAAGCAGGGTTCCCAGATTCCTTAAGGCGCGGTCACCGGCCATGTGTCCATAAACGTCATTGATTTTTTTCAGATTATCCATATCAAGGAAAATAAGACAGCCGTTATGTTCCTGCATGAATTCTGCAATAAGCCGCTCTCCAAGGCTTCTCATAGGAAGACCGGTCAGGAAATCATAATTCTTTGAATCCTCCTGGTTCTTTATAGTGCTGACTACTTCTGAAATGAATTTGTTAATGGTGTGGTCAGCCTCTGGTGGAGCTGTTATTTCCTGTGTGCGGATATTGTGGAGAACAACACGCTTTTCATCTAATAGCTTTAAAAATACATCTGTAATTTCCGGATCAAACTGTTTCCCGCGGTTCTTACTGATTTCCTCCCGGATCATTTCCGGAGGAAGTGCATTTCGGTAAATTCTGCGGGAATTCATGGCATCATAGCTGTCTGCCATTGCGGTGATGCGTGCATGAATGGGAATTTCGACACCGGAAAGCCCGTCTGGATATCCATTTCCATCATACCGTTCGTGATGATTTCTGGCCACTTCAACAATATGAGGGACAAAGGTAATATCCTTCAGTATTTCTGCACCGATGACGGTATGTTTTTTATCAGATTATACTCGTCATCTGTAAGTCTGGAGGGCTTGTTTAAGATCAGATCCGGAATACCAATTTTTCCAATATCATGAAGGTAAGCGGCATGCTTTAACTGCTGGATTTCCTCTGAAGACCATCCAAGCTCGGCGGCAATAAGTGCGGCATATTCTGCCACCCGGTAGGAATGTCCGCGGGTGTATTCGTCTTTAGCCTCGATGGTGGTGGACAAAGTCTGCATCATTTGCAGGGAAAGGTTCTCTGTCTGCTTCTGTTTGTGTTCCAGCTCCAGCTGCTGGCGCGCATTCTCTATATGCTGAATGCTTCGGAGAGTCCGGACAATGTTGACAAACAGCAGAATGAGCATTCCAATGCCGATAAAAAGACCGGACAGGGATGTGACAAAATATACAGAGACACATTCAGCAGCAACGCAAAGCAAAACGAGCAAATGAGCCAGGAGCAGAAGATGGTCTGAGGCTTTTTTTCTGTGGCGGATGTAGAGGCAGAGATGGATAAACACCATCAGGAATGTACCTATCAGTATGATCTGCCCCAGGGGGAGGGTTTCAATGTAGTCTGCAATATTTGCTATGGCCAGAATAGAGCAGACTGTAAAATCCAGCAGGGAGATTCCGATTACAATATGATAAAGTCTGCGGTGAAGCCCATTCTGTATATTGTCTGCATAAAGCAGAAGGGGAATCGGTCCAAGAAGAATCATAACGAAGCATAAGGAAGCCAGGGCAGATGAGTTTGGAATCAGCAGCTGGCGGATCTTGGACTCACCCAGCATCCAGGTTGCTCCCATTATCATACACCAGCCAAGATATTCCATGTCAAAGCTTGTGTGGTACACAAAACCAAGGGTAAGGCTGAAAAGGATGGTAGTCAGTCCTGAAAACAGGGTAAAAAATGCGATGTAAGTGGCCAGTCCGTAATGGCTGAAGATCAACTGCCAGATGTCCGCTTTATCTCCGCAAAAAATCTGGTTCACAACACCGGAATAGTTGGAGGTGTAGGTGGTCAGTTCAATGCGGAGCTCCTTTCCGGCATCTTCATGGGAGGTGGAGCAGAAAATGAAACGGCTGGCGGAATTTTTCCCAATCAGACGGGTTTTGCTGGTGCTGTACTGCTCTCTTAAGGTGCCGTTTATGTATATATTTACGTCCTGCAGGGAGGAACGAATCGCTATAGATGAGGCATTAAAATCTGCCGGAAGGGTAGATGTGATGACCATGGTTTCGCCTGCGGGAACATCATAGGAACCGGGAACTGTGATTTCTTCAGTGGTGCCGTCAGGCTTTTCCCAGGTAAAGGTTCCAGGATAGAGGAGGGACGGAGAGTTTCCACTGACAGTTCTTTCATCAGCACCGAAAAACTGCATGAAAATGAACCATCCAAGAATGGCGAGCATCAGAAAATAGAAAATGTATCTTGGTCCCTGACGGGCAGGGGATTTCTCCTTGGTCATGGTAATTCTCCTTGTATGTGAGTGGTGTTAATTTTTGTGGTTATTAATTGTATTATACTATATATGAAAAGATTCATCAAAACATTATTATTCATAATGGTTGGAAAAATTTTTAAAATCTTTCAGAAATCTGACCGTTTCGGTATACGAAATTCCAATAAAGTGGTATAGTTAATTTAAATAAGTTTTACAAAAATATGTGGTGTTTGGGATGAATTGAGAAAAATTCTGTCAAAAAACATGTGAAGTACGGGGGAAAATATGGATATTTTAGTTGTGATCGATATGCAGAATGATTTTATTGACGGAGCGCTTGGCACACCGGAGGCGGAAGCGATTGTGCCTAATGTGGTGGACAGAGTGAAGAATTTCAATGGTCTTGTGCTGGCGACCAGGGATACTCACGGCGGGGATTATCTGCAGACCCAAGAAGGCAGAATGCTTCCTGTAGAGCATTGCATCCGCGGCACCTATGGCTGGGAGATCCGGGAGGAGATCGCAGAGCTCCTGGAGTCCGGACCCATTGACAAGCCGACCTTTGGCAGCGAAACTCTGGGAAAAGTCCTGAAAGAATTTAATAAATCAGAGACCATTGACAGCATTACACTGGTAGGGCTTTGCACAGATATCTGTGTGATTTCCAATGCTATGCTGCTGAAAGCATTTTTGCCGGAGGTACCGATCATGGTAGACTCTCTTTGCTGCGCCGGAGTGACACCGGAGAGTCATGAGCGGGCGCTGGAAGCGATGAAAGCCTGCCAGATAGAGGTCCTTTAGGGAGCCATGAGAAAATAGAATTTGGAAGTGGTTGCTAAAAAAAATGCCGCAAAGTCACGGAAAGTGGTGATTTTGTGGCATTTTTATTTTTCTGCGTCAAAAGAAAACTTATTTTCTCATATTTCCATCAAAATCACATGATACTATATTAAATAAATTGCGGCTTCTGTCTGATGGGAAACCGCAATGGATTACAAGAGCCTGTTTGAAATACAGAAAGCCTTATGGGACAGGCTTTAAGAGAGAGGAAAGAGCCGTGAAAAAAATAGAGATTCTTGTTGTAGAGGATGAACCGAAATTAGCACAGACGATTTCTGACTTTCTGAGGATTCAGAACTATGAAGTAGAGACAGCACTGACCGGGAACAAAGCCCTGGAATATTTTTGCCAGAATAAGCAGAAGGTGGATCTGATCCTTCTGGATCTTATGCTGCCGGATATTTCCGGATATACCGTATTGAAAGAAATCAGGAAAATATCGGAGGTTCCGGTTATTATTTTGTCTGCAAGGTCGGCCGTGGCAGACCAGATGAGCGGATTTGAGAAAGGTGCAGACGATTATATCACCAAGCCCTTTACTCTGGCTCTTGTGAAAATGCACATTGAGGCGGTGCTGAAGCGTGCCGGGAAGCTGCGGACTATGGTGGAATACAACGATCTGCAGGCAGATGTGAATGCACAGCTTTTATTTTACAAAGAGCAGCATATCCCCACCACCAGGAAAGAATTTGATCTGATAGTTTATTTCATGGAGCATCCGGGAATTGTTCTGCCCAGAGATACCATACTGAATGCGGTGTGGGAATACGATTATGCAGGTGATGTGCGGACCATTGATACTCTGGTGAAGCAGCTGCGGAAAAAACTTGGAGAAGGCTGCAATTATATCCGGACTGTTTACGGCGTGGGCTACATCTTCGGGGAGGACATCCATGAAAATTAAAAAAGATTTCTGGAGAAATGGGAAAGCACTGTGGATTCAGATTATTGCTTTTGCACTGGCAGTCATTCTGTATAGTGTGTGCTGTTATCCCATATATACTTCATCAAAGGCCAGAATCATGCGTCAGCTGTATGAAGATATTCATGACATGGATCTTGAGGAACTTAGCGAGGACGACGAAGAAACACTTGGTGATTATCAGAAAGAAAAATTTGAGACTATAATTGCGAATGAAAATTATGAGCAGATTTATACGTCCAGATCATCTCTGAAAACTATGCAGTCCCGTAAGTACATAGAAAACAAAATTGCCCAGTACACAGAAGAAGGAACCCTGGAACAGCGTCGCATGGAATCCCGGCATATTCTGATGTTTCGTGGGAAGATTATACAGGATGGACATACATTCTATGTATACCTGCGGAAAGATGTTCAGTCAGTTCTGGAAGTGATTGAGGGAACCAGATTATATCTGGCGGTTGTTTTGCTTCTGATGGTGGGATTAAGCTATTTCTTGGAAAAAATGAGTAAAGCAAGTACCGAGAAAAAAGCAAAGCAGTCTGACTATCAGCTTCTGGAAAGCCAGAGAGAATTTGTGGCGAATATTTCCCATGAATTAAAAACACCTCTTGCAGTAGTGTCCAGCCAGGTGGAAATGCTGGAAATCGCAGGAGATAAGATTGATCGTTCCTACTATTATTCTTCCATTCACGAGGAGCTGGACAAAATGTCCAGAATGGTAGGAGAACTCCTTGATTTTTCCATGTTGGACAATCAGATGAGTTCCATGGAAATGAGCCGTGTAAATGTATCAGAAATGATAGAATATCTGCTTCTTCGATATGATGCTATGTTCCGCAAAAACGAGATCAAAGTGGAACAGGAAATCGAAAAGAACTGTTTCGCATACGGAAACCGCATGTATCTGGAAAGAGCAGTAAACAATTATCTGATGAATGCGTTTCAGCATACAGAGCAGGGAAAGCGGATCCGGATTACTCTGAAGAAAGAGAAAAAGCAGATACGCATGGAAGTCTACAACGATGGAGAGCAGATTAAAGAAGAGCAGATGGAGCATATCTGGGACAGCTTTTACACAACTTCCCAGAAGAAGAAACCAGTCACATCTGAGAATGAAGTACGTAACATTGGTCTTGGACTTTTTGTGGTCCGAAAGATCGTGGATAAACATAAAGGAAGCTGCGGAGCTAAAAATATGGAGAACGGAGTGCTGTTCTGGCTTCAACTTCCGGAAATCAGGGATTTGGGAAAATGAGAAAGTGGAATAAAAAAACAAAAATTGCAGTATTTATTATATTTTTAATTTTAGCTGTGCTGTTTGCCGCTCTATGCTGGAAAAAACGCCGTGGAATCTATAATACATATATGAAGCTTACTGGTCAGGAGATTCCGTATTCTGTTCAGGAAAAAAGAAGGAAAAAATATGGATATTATGACCAGGAATTGAATGCTTCCATGAATCTGGAGAATCCGGTTTACATAACTGAGAATGACGGTTCTGCAAATGAGATCGAAACAGACATTCCAAAAGAAACCACACGTATAGCATCCTCTTATGAAATCGACCAGCAGCTGCAGGCTGAGCTGGAGAATGGATACAGCTAGGAGGAGCCTATGGTGATCCAGAATCCTTATCAGGTTTCTCCATTGACAGCGGTGATTATTTTCGACACAAAAGAAGAGTGTGCGGTGCGTTTTACGGTCAAGGGAAAAACGGAAGCCGCAGATATCAGTGGAGAAGTGGAATCTGCTGTTTCACACAGAATCCCGGTGATCGGTCTTTACCCGGCAATGGAAAATACAGTTGTTCTGGAGCTTCTGGATAAATCAGGCAAGGTTACAGATTCCCAGGAAATCACTATTACAACGGATGAACTTCCGGATAAACTGGATGATGCTGTGAAACCGGTGAAAACAAGCGGTGAATCTGCATTTGAACTGACTATGGTATATGGACAGCGGACAACCTTCCCATTTGCTTATGACTGTATGGGAGATATCCGTTGGTACATGAGCGGAGAATTTACTTCTGGAATTTATATGCTGTCAAATAGCAGGATGATAGTTGCCTCCAATGAAGCTTTTATGCCATCCCAGGCCAAACCGCAGACAACCAATCTCTATGAGATGGATTATCTGGGACGCGCCTACACCATGTACTATGTGGCGGGTGGAAATCACCATGAAGTAATCGAAAAAGAGCCGGATGGAAATCTTCTGGTCCTGACCAGTTCCCTGGAAGGACACATTGAGGACAAAATCCAGGAAATTGACAGACAGACCGGAGAAGTTGTAAATGAATTGATAATGGAAGACATTTTTAGCGGGAAATATGAGGACCGGGTTGACTGGACCCATTTAAACACAGTGTCTTATCAGTCGGAGACAGATACCATTGTGATCAGTCCGCGAAATCTGGAATCTGTGGTCAAATTGAACTGGACGACAAAGGAAATCCAGTGGATACTCTGCGATCCGAGATTCTGGGAAGGCACAGAATATGAGAAATATGTGCTTCAGCCGGAAGGAGATTTTGTTTATCAGTTCCAGCAGCATACTGCCTACCAGATGGAAACAGATCTGGATGGAGATGACCAGACAATAGAAGTCAGTATGTTTGATAATCATTATGTAAAAGTACGAAAGTCCGATGTATTGCAATACTTTGATGGTGAAAAAGAATCTTATCTGTTGGTTTATGCTGTAAATGAAGCAGAAAAGACAGTAAAGCAGATTAAAAAGATTCCTACTGTATGGTCTACCATTACTTCTTCTGCTATTTATGATGCTGACAGTAATCATATTTTCGGCATGTGCGGTCATGTGAAGGATTCTGAAGATAAACGAAGAGGAATGAACTATGAGTTTGACTATGATACAGAAGAGCTGATCAATCAGTTCAGCATCAAAAGCTATTATTACCGCGCATCAGAGATGAGAATTGACTGGAATGATCTGGCAGCAGTCATGGAAATAAAAGACAACTATATTATGGGAGAATTATATCAGCCTGTAGAAGCGACCTGGTTCTTCTGGCAGAAGAAGCCGGAACAGGTACTGGAAGACGGCGAGATTACATTACATCTTACCGGGCAGGTGCTTTATGCAGGAGCTTACGATCACCAGATTTCCCAGATCATTTTTCACGGAAAGAAAAATACTTATGTGTATGACACTACAGACATCCGTCTTCATACGAAATCTTACCTGCAGTTCTATGAGAACATTCCGGTACCGCTGCAGGGAATGGAAGCGGATGATTATGAGATTTATGTTGTATATCAGAACGAATTTTATGATTTGGAACAAAATATAAAAATTAAGTGATTTAATGCTGCTGTTCACTGGTAACATTCTGCGAAGCGTGTTGCTGTGAATGGTGGAAACAGTAAAACTTTAAATTTTTACAGGCAATATTAAGAAAGTGTTTCTGTTTTATTGCGGAACTATGCTATAATAGTTGATAACACGACCAGAGCGTGTTTGAAAAATGATTCCGGCACATTTGGCAGAATATTTATTTCAAACATGCTCCAGGTAAATGAAGTTATACCAGAAAAATAAAGGGAGTAAAAAAATGAAGAAAAAAGTTTTATTACAGGTAATGGGAGCCGTTCTGGTGGCTGGTTTAATGGCTGGTTGTGGTGGCACAAATGATACAAAGACGGAAGAGAATACCAAGACAGAAGCTGCCGCAGACAATGCTGATGCCAAGGAAGAGCCTGACAGCACGGAAGCAGAAGATACAAGTGAAGATTCTGCAAGTACTGATTCCGCTGAAGAAGACAGTGCAGAGGCAGATGACACAGCTGCAGAAGCAGAGAGTACAGGTGAGGATTCTGCAAGTAGTGATTCAACAGAAGCAGACAGTGCAGAGGTGGCCGACAGCAAGGAGACAGAAGCAGCAGGAAGTTCTGCTGGTACAGCAGCCCAGACTGCAAACAGTGATGCATACGGCGAGGTTGTTTCTGCAGCAGGATGGAATATTACAGTAGAAGATGTGGAGATCAATTCCTCTCTTGAGAATGTAAGCGTAGAACTTGGCTATACAGGTGTGGAGACAAGCGACTACAAGAAAGAAGCTGACGCAGGCAAGACTTTCTGTATGATTAAGCTGAAGATCGAGAAAGACGGCAGCAAGGAGACTTTGGACCGGGCGAATCTGAAGCTGACTGACAGTGAAGGAAATGAATATAGCAGAATGGATGATGAATTCATTTCAGAGCTTGGTATGACACGTATGGCAGGAACCACTTTGAATTTCGGTTCCAACGAGGGTTGGATCGCATTTGAGATTGACGAGAATGCAGAAGGTCTGGAGCTTAGCTATCCATTTGAGGCAGAGGAATATCACTGCGCATTATAAGGATGAGAAAAAATGCAGATAATCCGTCAGCTGCCATGACGGTGGTATGAAAATGCGGATTTTGTATTAGATCGTGTTTGAGAAATCATAAAATTGCACAGGAGGCTGGCATGAAGAATAAAAGATATCGGGAACTGGCTGCAATACTTGTAATGATGACAATGACAGTGGGTTCTATTACTACAGTTGCAGCAGAAACAGAAACTACAGCAGAGGAAGAAACTACAGCAGAGACAGAAACAGATGAGCCGGAAACAGAAACTGTCGAGGATGCAGAGAATGCAGATTCCGAGGCAGCAGAAACAGCAGATACCCAGTCCCAGGCGACAGCCCTGGAAGTAACAGACCGGTTTGCACAGCAGACTGCTGTTGACGAAGCGCTCCTTCAAGAGGCGTCAAACGGCTACAGTCTTGATGAGGCCCTGATTGTAGTCAATCCATATGGAATGTCCCCTTTAAGTGCAGTTGCCGTTTTTTCCACAGAGAAAGCCTGCGGCGGAACTGTTACTGTGAAAGGGAAATCCGCAGAGAACGATGTGACGGGGACTTTTGAGGAGGCAACGGAGCATATCGTCCCGATTTATGGTCTTTACAACAATGATACCACAGAGGTTGTAATCACTCTGGATGATGGGACTTCTGCTACCTTTGAAGTAACCACAGAAGATATAGGTGTTGATTACGGTACAATCCAGACAGAGATGAAAAGCGAGGCAAGTTACGATTATTCGAACCTGACTTTTGTCTGCTCCACTATGGGAACCCTGTATGGAGTAGATGCGGCCGGAGATATCAGATTCTTTACCAATATTGGCGGAACTCTCGGAGTTCACCAGCTGGAGAACGGGCATCTTCTCATGCCTGCATCCTATGTGCTGAAGAGCAGCTATTATAAAGAAGGAATGATCGAAGTCGACCTTCTGGGAAAAATTTACCGTGAATACATGATTCCTGGTGGCCAGCATCACGATTTCGTGGAGCTTCCGGATGGCAATCTCCTGGTGGCTTCTGACAGCCCGGACTTAAGCACAGTTGAGGACTACGTGGTAGAAATTGACCGTGAGACCGGTGCTGTTGTATGGGAGCTTGACATGAAAGATCTCATCAGCCAGGAAGATGGACAGTCTGCTTCTATGGATTCAGACGGAAGTGAGGAAGCTGACTGGTTCCATAATAATGGTCTTGCCTATGATGCAGAGAATGATCTGGTTCTTCTTTCTGCAAGACACAAAGATGCCATTGTAGCAGTAAATAAAGAGGACAAATCCCTGGCATGGATCCTTGGAGATCCTACAGGCTGGGATGGTGTGGATCAGTCTTACTTCTTTACTCCGGAGGGAGAAGATTTCGAATGGTTCTATGCACAGCATAATGTTTCCATTCTGGATAATGGAGATATTGCTCTTTTTGACAATGGTACTGCCAAGGTAAAACGTGTGGATGGCGATAACCGTGTAAGTGGTGATAACGTATATTCCCGTGCGGTTGTTTATCAGATTGATACAGAGAACATGACCGTTTCCCAGGTAACTGAGTATGGTAAAGAGCGAGGCGCCGACTGGTATTCGGACTGGATTTCCGGTGTGGTTTCCCTGGATGGAACACAGGATCATCTGTGGATCACAGCTGGCTCCCACCTGCATAGCGATGAAGAAAACCGCAGTGATTATTATCCGAAAGATATGTTTGTACAGGGACTGACCAAGACCACACATATCGATCAGGTAGATAATGGAGAGCTGAGCTTTGAACTGACGATCTCCGGTGACACTTATAATGCGCTGACCTATCGTTCTTTCCGCATGCCCCTTTATACAGAAGGAAAATATGATCCATCCGCAGTTCCGGAGGTGCTTGGTTCTCTTGGAGAGACAAGTTATGAGGAAAGCAGCATTGATGTGAGTACTGCAGAGGCTTTGCCAGATGGCTGGAATTTCCTGCTGGATGGAAGCAAGATCAGTGTGAACGGAAGCTTCCAGACCCAGAACGCAGCAGCAGATCTGCAGGCTGGAAAGATGATCCTGATAAGCGGTGAGTCCCAGAGAGCTTATCAGCTGACACAGACTCCTTCTGAAGGAGATGACGGAACAAATGTTACAGTTAAGGGCTGGACGGCAGTTGACGGGCTGGAAGGTCAGAAATGGGATATTTACCTGGAACTGGACGGTGTTCTTTATAATACGGGATATATGTACAGTCAGGCATAAGTATATAATTTGTCAAAATGGGTTCAAGAGCCTTGAACCCATTTTGACGTTACAGGCTTTGCAGCCTGTACGGACATAACGACAAAAATTTGAGGAGCTTACAGTATGAAAAAATGGAGCAAAAAGAAAAAAATCACCATTCTGCTTCTGTTTCTGGTGCTGCTTGCATTGTTTGCATGCCTTTGCTGGAAAAAGCGGCGGGGAATTTATAATACTTACATGAAACTTACCAATCAGGAAATTCCCTATTCTGTAAAAGAAAAACGGAAGAAAAAATATGGCTATTACGGTCAGAAGCTGAAGGTTACCATGGATGTGGATGACACGATTTCCATTCAGGAAAACGATGATTCCGCGAATGATATCCAGACAGAAATCCCTCAGACGAAAACATTGGTGGCAACCTCCTATGAGATTGACCAACAGCTGCAGGCAGAGCAGGAAAATGGATATACATGGGATGATCCCATGGTTATTCTCAACCCATATCAGATTTCCCCATTAACTGCAGTAGTACTTTTTGACACAGAAGAAGAGTATGGAGTGCGCTTTACTGTGAAAGGAAAAACTGCAGCAGCAGACATCAGCGGAGAGATAGATGCGGCCAGTTCACACAGAGTGCCCATTATTGGTCTTTATCCGGGAGAGGATAATACAGTAGTACTGGAACTTCTGGATGATTCCGGCAGAGTGAAGGATTCCCAGGAGATCACCATTACAACAGAAGCTTTGCCAGAGTCTCTTACGGATGTGATCGAACCTGTGGAGACCAGTGGAGAATCTGCATATGATCTGACCATGGTTTACGGACAGAGTACTCATCTTCCTTTTGCATATGACTGCATGGGAGATATTCGCTGGTATATGAACAAAGAGACTGGAAATTATGGTCTTTATATGCTTTCCAACTGCAGAATGATCTGGCAGGATACTGCCGGATATGTTCCGAACCTGGAGAAGCCCCAGTCTACCAATCTTTATGAGCTGGATTATCTGGGAAGAGCTTACAACATGTATTATCTTTCCGGTGGAAGCCACCATGAGGTAATTGAGAAGGAGCCAGGCGGAAATCTTCTGGTGCTTACAAGCTCCATGCAGAGCCACTGTGAAGATAAAGTTGAGGAAATCGACCGGCAGACAGGTGCGGTGGTAAATGAACTGAAACTTCAAGATATTATTAAATGCAAATACGAGAATCTGGTTGACTGGGCTCATATTAATACGGTTTCCTATCAGCCGGAGACAGATACTATTCTGCTCAGTGTCCGCAATCTGGAATCTGTGATCAAGGTAAACTGGACAACCAAGGAAATCCAGTGGATTCTTTGCGATCCAAGATTCTGGGAAGGCACAGACTATGAAAAATATGTGCTGAAAGCAGATGGTGATTTCATTTATCAGTTCCAGCAGCATACAGCATATCAGATCGATACAGATCTGGATGGCGATGACCAGACTATAGAAATCACCATGTTTGATAACCATTTCCTGTGGAGAAGGAAGAAAGACATCGACTATTATGACAAGACAGAGGAATCCTACCTGCTGGTATATTCTGTAAATGAAGCAGAAGGTACTGTGAAGCAGATTAAGAAGATTCCTACGGTATGGTCCAAGATTACATCCGCAGCGATTTATGAGGCTGACAGCAATCATTTCTTCGGAATGTGCGGTCATGTGGCAAATGCAGAAAACGGCTGGAAGGGAATGACCTACGAGTTTGACTACGATACAGAGAAGGTCCTGAATCAGTATTGTCTTAAGAAAACCTTTTACCGTGCAGAGGAAATGCGGATTGATTACAACGATCTTGCAAGTCCTATGGAGCTGGATGAGAATTATATCAAAGGAGAATTGTGGCAGCCGGTGAAGACCTGGAAATGGCTGTGGAACAAGAAACCGGATCAGGTGCTTCCGGCAGATACCCTGACATATAACATCACTGGAAAAGTGCTCTATATAGGGACCTATGATCATCAGATTTCCCAGATCATTTTCAAAGGGGAGAAGAATACCTATGTTTATGATACAACAGAGGTTCGTCTGCATATGGAAACATTTCTGGATTTCTATGAAAATATCCCGGTGCCGCTTCAGGAAATGAATGCAGATAATTATGAAATCTACGTCATGTATCAGGACGGATTTTATGATACACAGCAGACCTTTGCAATCAATTAAACAGGTGATATTGCAAAGCCAGAATAGTAAGGGTATTGAGCCCGGATTCAGCTGCCGCAGCTGAATCCGGGAAAAATATACAGCAAAGCAGGGCACGCAGATTGCGGGAATGATTTTCAAACACGCTCTGGACGCGTAATAAAAAAATGCTGCAAAATCATTTTTGCAATGATTTTGCAGCATTTTCTATGGCTGGGAAAAACTTTTGCGGTATGCCGCCGGGCTGTAGCTCAGGGTTTTTTTGAAAACAGAGCAGAAGTAATTGCTGGAAGAAAAGCCCAGCTGGTAAGCAATATCTGTAATGGAATCATCTGTAGTCTTCAGAAGCATCTGTGCCCGATCCATTTTCTGGAGGGTAATGTATTCAGCAGGAGTAATTCCCAGTTCTTCTTTAAATTTGGCTTTAAAACGGGATAGAGAATAGTTGGATGCCTGGGCAAGCTCCTGAAGTGTAATGGGGTTTTCAATATTCTGTTCAATGTATTTCAGCGCATGTCCGATGTCACTGTTCAGCTGTTCATTGATCTCTTCCTGGGCTGGAACTGCAGTCAGGTAGTTCAGGCTGGCAAGTACACAGGTCAGATACTGGACACCGGCAATGGAGTCGCCTTCTGTTCCGTAAGAAATCAGGTTAAAAGCAGTGCGCAGCATGGAAATCTGGGAACTGCCTACATGGTACAGGTGCTGATCCATATTCAGAAGCCGATGGCACAAAATATTGCTGTAATGCTGGTTCAGACCAAGGAAATTATCGTGCTCCTTCAGATCCAGCTGCATTGCAAAAAATTCGCAGCGGTTCTGGGCAATATGTCCTGTAGTATGAAGCTCATAAGGTCTGGTGATAAAAAGGTTATTTCCGGTAGCACAGTAGCTGGTGCGGACGCCGCCTTTCATAACGTAAGTCTTGCGCTGGCCTTTCACCATGAAATGAAGCTCGATGATATCAGAGTGATAATGCAGAGGAACCGGAACGCCAGGTGCCATAGGTGTAAAATGAGAAAGATTTCTAAGCCCTGGGATCTTATGTTTATCTGCTGTTAATATTTTTTTATGTTCGTTCCATATGTAATCGTCAAATATTTCCTGTTCCATTCAAGTCGCCTCTTTTTATGTCCGTGAATTATTGTGTTGCAGTCTGTTTTACTACTGTTCACTGGTAACGTTCCGCGAAGTGTGTTACTGTGAACGAAGTGAACCGTAACTCTGTTTTGTTTACCGCACTATGTTTTGCTGGTTTGTATTCTTTTTTGTACAAAGTTATAAAATAGTACTAAATATTTTGCTGAAAGCAATTTTAAATTATTTATATTATACTATAGTCACAGTTGAAAAGCAATTGCGCGGTTGCAGTGGATAGTAAATGTTATTGTTCATTCCGTTCATAAAAACACATCGCGGAACGTTACCGGTGAACAGCAACAAGTAAACATCAAGAGGGAGAAGAGCATGAAAAAAACAATTGCAGGCGGCGTATGGCCGGTTATGATCACACCTTTTACAGAGGACAACAGGATCGACTATGATGCAGTCCTTCGAATCATTGAGTGGTATGACAAGAACGGTGTTGACGGAATCTTCGCAGTATGTCAGTCCAGTGAAATGTTTGAGCTGAGCCCACAGGAGAGAGTGGAGCTTGCAAAATTTATTATCAATAATACACCAAAGCACATGGGAGTAATTGCTTCCGGACATTGCGCTGAGAAGGTAGAGGATCAGATCCGCGAAGCTCAGACTGTAATCGATGCCGGTGTAGATGCATATGTTTTCATTTCCAATCAGTTTGCAAAAGAGAACGAGAGCGAAGATGTAGCTAAGAAAAATATCGAATATCTTCTGGATCACATTGATGGAGATATGTTCGGTGTTTATGAGTGCCCGGCACCATACAAGAGACTTCTTTCACCAGAGCTTCTGAAATGGTGTGCAGAGACTGAGAAATTTGCATTCCTGAAAGACACCTGCTGTGATCTTGATCAGCTGGAAGCAAAATGCAAAGCAGTTGAGGGCACCGGATTAAAGATCTTCAATGCAAATGCAGCAACACTTCTTCGCAGCATGGAAATGGGATGTGCAGGATACTCAGGAGTTATGGCAAACTTCCATCCGGATCTTTATGTATGGCTTTGCAAGAACTATAAAGAGCAGCCGGAGAAAGCACAGGAGCTTATGAACTTCCTTGGCGCTGCTTCCATGGTTGAGTGCCAGGTATATCCGGTAAACAGCAAATACCATATGAATCTGGTAGGTGTGCCGATGACACTTCAGTCAAGAAGACAGGATTATAAGCTTCTTACAGGAAGCAAGAAATTAGAGATCGAAGAGTTCTGTGCGATCACAGAGACCTTCCGCAAGAGCTTTTTTGGAAAGTAATCAGAGATAACTGCCGGAACGGTGGGGACCGTGAGGCCGGCTGAAAGGTATTTCTTAAGATTTGTAATTGGGGTTACAAATATACGTGAAAAAAGGGAAACAAAAACACATAGTGTGTAAAAATCAGGAGGATGAGAGAATGAAAAAAAGATTAATGGCAGCAGTATTATCAACAGCTATGGCAGCAACAATGCTGTTAACAGGAAGCATCAGTGTACAGGCAGCAGATGCTGCAGCAGCAAATGACCCGGCAGTAGAGCTGATCTTTACATCAGTATCTGTAAGCGGTGACTCCCATACAGAGGCTATGTATGAGTTTGCAGATAAAGTTGAGGAATTATCCGGTGGTTCCGTAACATGTAAATGCTACGACAACGGTTCTCTGTTCTCTTCCGAGAACGAGTTTGATGCTCTTCTTAACGGAGATGCAGATCTGGCATATATTTCCTTCCCGACAATTGCAACACAGATTCCGTCCTACAGTATGTTTGCTTCCGGATATCTGTTCAGCTCCTATGAGCATATGACAAGCGTTCTCAACGGTGACATCGGACTTAACAAGATCCGTCCACAGATTGAAGAGACACTGAACATCAAACCTCTTTCCAGCTTCTATCTTGGAAGCCGTGTAATCAACACAAGAGAGAAAGAAATCAACAGCTACGATGACATGAACGGATTACTTCTCCGTATGCCGAACTCCGAAGCATGGCTGTTCCTTGGTGAGGCACTTGGTGCAAACCCGACACCACTTTCCTTCAGTGAGCTGTATACTGCACTTCAGACTGGCGCTGTAGATGCACAGGATAACCCGCTTCCAAGTATCGAGAGTGCAAAATTCTATGAAGTAACAAAATACATCGCAATCACAAACCACGTTGTTGACTCCATCATGCCATGTATCAACGGTGACACATGGAACAGCATGACAGAGGCTCAGCAGGAAGCTGTTACTGAGGCTATGGAATATGCAAGAGACGTAAACGATACAGCAAGACTTGACAGAGAAGCTGAACTGATCAAATTCTTTGAGGAGAAGGGACTTACTGTTACATATCCTGACATCAACGAGTTTAAAGAAAAAGTTCAGGCTAAGTACATGGAAAACGAAGATATGATCAAAGACTGGGATATGGATCTTTACAACGAAATCCAGGCTATGGCTGATACAACAACCGCAGAAGAGTAAAACGAATTGTCGTGACAACAGGCAAGACATAGTGATCAGCTATGAATTGACAGCAAAACTTGAGACATCTGTCTGACTTATAACAAAGAAAAGTCCCAGGCTGTGTGTACGGCCTGGGCTTTTGAATAAAGCACAGATTTTTGGCCTGTCTGCACAGGTGATACATTTTGCAGTAGTGGCTGCAAATGGGAACAAACCGATGGCAGAAAAGTGAATCTGAGAGGAGAGGAAACTGTGGATAATTTCAAAAAGATCGGGAAAAAGATCGTCGATTTCCTTGGCGTTTTTATCCCAAACATTACGTTTTTGGTAATTTTCCTTACCTTTATGGTAACAATCGTATCCAGATATTTTTTCAAAACCCCTGTAACATGGAGTTATGAGGTATCTGTTCTGGGTTACATGTGGACCATGTTCTTCGGCGTTGGTAAGGCAATGGAAGCTGATGAACACGTAGTATTTGGTCTGGTTTACGATGCTGTAAAACCTCGTACCCAGTTTATTTTTAAAGTAGTTTACAATACATTTCTTTTAATCCTGCTGGTAACCTGTTTTGTACCGTGTTTCCAGTCCATGGTTGGAAAGAAAATGGTAACAGGAGTTCTGAAGCTTCCATATACAGTTGTTTTTGCACCATTTATGTATATGCTGGCTGAGATCATCGTCAGAACCTGTATCAATATCAAAAATGCATTTAAAGAATACAAGGAAGGAGGAAAAGAATCATGAGTATGCCGATTATTATGCTGTTTGTGGTTATGGCGATCTGCTTCATAATCCGTATGCCTGTTTCTTTTTCCATGCTTGCAGCTTCTATTACATATTTTCTGCTTGCAGCTCCGGACAAACTGGGCCAGGTATTTACCGTTATCACTGGTAACATGTTTGCAAACTATACCATGCTTGCAGCGCCGCTGTTTATTTTCATGGCAAATGTGCTGAATGAAGGTGAGGTAACAGACAAGCTGTTCTCTTTCTGTAATGGTCTTCTTGGAAGATTAAAAGGTGGTACAGCACAGGTCAACGTATTTATTTCCCTTATTTTCTCCGGTATGACCGGTTCTGCTATCGCAGATGCTTCCGGTATTGGTCTGATGGAGATCGACCAGATGAAAAAAGAGGGATATGATGCAGAGTTCAGCTGTGCCATTACAGCCGCTTCTGCAACGGTAGGACCGATTTTCCCGCCAAGTATTCCAATGGTTATTTACGCTATGTTATCCGGTGCTTCCATTGGTAAGCTGTTTATGGGAGGTATGGTTCCTGGCGTTTTACTTGCCATTCTTCTTATGATCTATGTTGCGTTTATTTCTCATAAGAGAAATTATCCGGCTGGTGTGGTCATGAGCAAGAGAGAGTTTCTGAGAGCTACATTGCAGGCTCTTCCGGCACTGTTTACAGTTGTTATTCTTCTTGGTGGAATTTATTCCGGTATCTGTACTCCTACAGAGGCTGGTGCTGTTGCTTCTGCATACGCACTGATCATTTCTGCACTGATTTACAAAACACTGGGATGGAAAAAGCTTTGGGGTATCATAAAGAAATCCGCTGCCAACACAGCTACACTGGCTCTCCTTTGCGGAACTTCCATGCTGTTCTCTTATATTATCTCTCTGGAGCAGGTTCCGAGAGTTGTTGCAAGCCTGGTTATGGGAATCACAGATAACAAGTACATTTTCCTGTTTATCGTAAACATCGTATTCCTGCTTCTTGGCTGTGTACTTGATGTAAGTACGATCCAGCTGGTATTCGTACCAATGGTTCTTCCGCTGGTACAGGCTATGGGTATTGACCTTGTTCATTTCGGCGTTGTAATCTGCCTGAACATGATGATCGGTCTTTCCACACCGCCATTTGGTATGCTGTTGTTTATTGTTTCGGGACTTGGAAAAACGAAGATCAAGGGTGTCATACGGGAGATTTTGCCGATGGTACTTATTATGATCGGGCTGTTGTTCCTGGTTACTTATGTACCGGATATTATTATGTTTATACCTAACAACTTCATGTAAAATATGAACTTGGGTAGTATGAAAGGGACTGTTTTGCAGTCCCTTTTGTTGTATCATTGGCTACACGGACGCATTTTCGCAGCTGATATTCCACGCGGGGCGGTGCAACACTGCGGCGAGCTAACTGCTAACTACGACTAAATCGTTCAGGAGAGCCTTCACGATTAAGTCTTCGTAAGCAGTGGATCTCGCCTCCGTTAAGGGCGCACCTGGAAATGCCCCGCTTAGGAATATCAGTTGCGAAAACGCTGTGTATTGGTAACGAATGGATACAATAAAAGCGACGGTGCTGGTGATGATGGAATAGGGAATTTAGAACAATAATGTAATGTGGGACTATAAGAGGAGGACATAAGGATGGGCACATTGGATAAGGTAAAGGGATTGGTTGAGAATCCGCCGAAGGAGTATCGGAGTGCTCCTTTCTGGGGGTGGAATGACAGGCTTCAGAAGGAGAATCTGGGAGAGCAGATAGAGGGATTTAAGAAGGCGGGGATGGGGGGATTTTTTATTCATTCTCGTGAAGGGCTGGAGACGGAGTATCTTTCCACAGAGTGGATGGAGGATGTGAAGTTTTGTGTGGATAAAGCCCGGGAAAATGATCTGGAGCTGTGGATATATGATGAGGATAAATGGCCGTCGGGGGCTGCAGGAGGTAAGGTCAGCAGGGTAAATCCAGCGGAGTTTACAGCCAGGGCACTGACGATGGAGTGCGGGAAAGCCGGGGAGCTGGCGGTACCGGCGAAGCTAAGTACCGAGGAAGAAAGGATAGTTACCGGGGACTCGGATTCGTTAATGTGTGGCGGGAATCGAAGCGTGGACGAAAATTCCATGTCTGGCAGGAACGGCGGTGAAGATTTGGCAGTGGAAGAAACTATGGAGACAGAGTTTCTTCAAGGTATTTATGTGATTCAGACAGAAGCGGACGGCAGATTTATTAAGAGGATGAAAGAATATCTGACTTATGAGGAAGCTGCTGGAGCTTGCGGTGTTGATGAAGAGATTCTGCTTCTGCGCCAGGAGATTTCTGGTAAGAGTGAGTGGTACAACGGCTTGATGCCGCCAGATAATCTGAATCCGGAGAGCGTGAAGACATTTTTGAAGTTGACCCATGAGCATTATGAGGAAGTGTTTGGCGGAAGTTTTCCAAAAGAGGTGAAAGGATTTTTCACAGATGAACCAAACTGCTGTGATTTCTTCAGCGTTTTCCATGAAGGCAGACCGTGGATTCCGTGGAGTATTGGATTTACAGAGTATTTTATTGAAAAGAGAGGATATGATCCGCAGGAGAAGCTGCCTTATCTGTTTTTTGATGGGGAAGGGGCGGAGAAGATCCGTCATGATTATTGGAAGACGGTGGCACAGCGTTTCGAAGAAAGTTATATGAAACAGGTTTATGAGTGGTGTGATAAACGGGGACTTCGTACTACGGGACATATTTTATATGAGAACGACCTGGGCTATCAGACTCGTGTGTGTGGTGCGGCGATGCCTCAGCTTCGTTATCTGCATAATCCTGGAATTGATCTTCTTGGCGCACAGACGGATGAGTATCTGACTGTGAAACAGTGTGCAAGCGTGGCACATCAGTATGAACGTTCCATGACCATCAGTGAGGCTTACGGCTGCACTGGCTGGGAGCTGGATTTTTCTACTCAGAAATGGCTGGGAGACTGGCAGTTCGCGCTTGGAATTACGAGACGTTGTCAGCATCTTGCCCTGTATTCCATTACTGGCTGCAGGAAGAGGGACTATCCGCCGGTTTTCAACTATCAGAATACCTGGTGGGATGACAATGATAAGATGGAGAATTATTTTGGTCGTCTGGCGCTGTGTCTTTCTCAGGGTGAGCCGGTGCGGAAGGTGCTGATGATCCATCCGATTTCCAGCATCTGGACCGAGTGCCGCAGTGACCGGGCGGAGGATTTCAATCATCTGGAAATGAATATGGGATGGCTGGATGAGCATATTACTTCTTTAAATCGAAAAGGTGAGTATTATAACCGGATCGCAAAAGCGCTGACTGTAGGGCATGTGGATTTTGATTTTGGAGATGAGATCCTGTTGGAGCAGGACGGCAAGGTTGAGGATGGAATGTTTGTGGCAGGAAAGTGCAGCTATCAGGTGGTTGTGGTTCCGGGAGTGAGCAATCTGTTTGCAAACACGGTGAAGCTGCTGAAGGAATTTCTTGCAGCTGGTGGAATGGTGATCTGGCTGAAGCCGTATCCGGTGATGATTGAAGGAGAACGGATTGGTAGTAAGCAGATCTGCGTTGCTAAGAGATGGGATAAAAAAATAGACAGTGAAGATGTAAATGAAGAGAAATCTGACCGCAGGAAAGTGTGTGGAAAATATGGTGATATCCGGGATGTTTTAGATGAGGAAGCATTTGTTCATACGGTTGAGCATGAATGGGAGCTGACGGAAGCTGTGGCGAAATGCACCGGAAAAGATTTTACTGTGCGAAATGCCAGCGGCGCAGAGGATGGTGAGATTCTTTCCATGCTGAGAAAGACAGAAGATGGACATATTCTTTTCCTGACAAATCACGATCGGAACAATGCACATCAGGTTTACATAAAACTTGACTGCGGGAACGCTGTGGAAGAGCTTGACCCGCTGACCGGAGAAGTTTGTGAGGTGGAAACTGTTGCGGATGGAGAGGGCGTTTGCTTTACCAGGACATTCGAGACGGGGATGAGCCGAATTTATTTTGTGAAGAAAATAATAGGGGCTGGACAGATTATTAAAGAGATAAATAGTGTTGAAGACAAATGTGGAATTGAGGAAGATACTACCGTTGTGGACTTGGCCGCTGTTTCTGATGGCGTAAATGCGGTGCATGAAATGACAGTGAGCAAAGCTGCCACATTCCCATACAGACATCCGCATTACACAGATCCCGTATTAGCTACATTCGGTCCGGACGCGAAATTAAGAAGAACTATGGAGAATGTGCTGACGATAGATAAATGTACTTATGAGCTGGGGGTTGCTTCAGCAAATAAAATTTGTGACGGAAATGCTATGGTGGAAGATAAAGATCTTGACGCAATTGTAGAGCAGGTATCAGAATTCAGACATGGCAGCGAACTGTCAGAAGCAGGAAGCGTCTGTGAGTCCGCAGAGATGGAAATCTGGCAGGCGCAGAAGGAAATTCGTGAGAAATTGCGCATGCAGCAGGTTTACTATAACGGTGCACCTCAGCGATATACCTGGGTGGATCAGCCACATCCGGCAGATGGAACACCATTTACCATGTATTTCCGGTTTAATGTTGCAGAAGACATTTCCAGTGAATGCAGTTTTGTAATTGAGAAGCCTTATGGTCTGGAAGTTTACTTCGATGGCGTGAAATGTGCGCAGACCGGCAAATGGTTTATTGACAAAGACATGCGTTGCTTCGGACTTCCTGCTTTGAGTAAGGGGGTGCATCGGATTACCATAAAAGGCAGTTACGACCAAAAGCGGGAACTGGAAGATGTATTCGTAATTGGAAATTTCGCCGTAGATATGTCTGGCAATATTTCCAGGGAAAAAGAAATTCTGCATACTGGTGATTGGAGCATGCAAGGTTATGTAAACTATCCTGGCGGTATGATTTACCAGTACAAGGTGCCACAGTTGATTTCCGATAAGCAGGTTCTTCTTCATTTGGGTGAGTGGAGAGGTACCCTTCTGAAAGTCAGAGTAAATGGTAAGGAAGCTGGTTTTCATTTCGAAAAGAAGAATTGTGTCACAGATGTAACTGGTCTTTTCGAAAAAGAAGAGAATACTCTGGAAATTGAAGTTTCAGGAAGTCCAAGAAACATGTTCGGCCCATTCCACCAGTCCTACATCGGCTGCAGCCGAATCAGCTGGGCTGATTTCCGCACCGAGGGAATGTTCCATACGGATGGGAAGGTGCTGAAGCCTTATGGTATGATGGGGCAGAGTTATATTTGTGAGTATGAAGAGCAGTAAAAAATAACAGGAGGATTTATCATGATTGCAGATTACGCAGACAAACTGAATACATATGAGGAATTTAAAGATTACGCTGACATGGTTCAGCAGTTTATCAAAAAACAGAAAGAGGAGAACCTTCCAGAAGGCAGATACGACCTAAAAAACGGCATTTTTGCCTTGGTTCAGAAATATACCACGAAGTCCCTGGATGGTGCACAGATGGAATCCCATAAGAAATACTGCGACCTTCAGTACATTGTAGAAGGCACTGAGAAAATTTATTGGGCATCTCTTCGCAAGCTTACCGTAGAGGATGACCGCACCCCGGAAGCTGACATTCTTTTCTATAAAAGCGGTCCAGAGCAGGGGTACACTCTTCTGGAGGCTGGCATGTTTGGTTTCTACGCTCCTGAAGACGGTCATATGCCCTGCATCGCCGTAACAGAAGCCCAGCCCGCAACGAAAATCGTGTTTAAGATTCCGGTGAAAGGCTGAAATACTGTGGATTCAGATTGACAAGCTCTTAATAAAGCGTATACTATAACGTGTTAGAGTCTGTTTGAAAAATCATTCCCACAAATTGTGACGCACATCTTGCAGAAAGCCTTTTTCAAACACGCTCTAGTAAGACACATAGTAGGAGGAAAGAGCTATGAAAAACAACAATAGTATCAAAACCGTAGTTGCCATTGGTATCGGTGCGGCACTGTTCTTTGTGCTGGGACGTTTCGTTGCAATCCCAAGCCCGGTTCCGAACACAAACATCAGTCTTCAGTACGCAGTACTTGGACTTCTTGCAGCAATGTATGGCCCGGTTGCAGGCGGACTCATTGGTTTCATCGGGCATACACTGATCGACCTGTCCTGGGGTGGAAGCCCATGGTGGAGCTGGGTTATCACATCTGCATTTGTAGGTGTTGTGATCGGTCTGTTCGCCAAGAAGCTTCAGGTTCAGGAAGGCGATTTCGGAAAAGGCAAAGTTGCCGTTTTCACAGTTGCAAACGTGATCGCACATGTTGTAGGATGGGTAGTTGTTGCACCTGTACTTGACATTGTAATCTATGCTGAGCCGGCAAACAAAGTATTCGCACAGGGCGCATTCGCTGCAGTTTCAAACACCATCACAGGTGTTGTAGTCGGCGGTCTTCTGATCCTGGCTTATACAAAAACAATTGCAAAGAAAGGCTCCCTGGATCAGGAATAAGTTGAAAGGGAAATTTGTAAAAGACCTTGCTATGGGGAAACTTGTGGCAGGGTCTTTTTTGATGCATAATTTTATTGGATCCAAAAAGTAAATTTCGCAAGATTTATGCAAAATAAGATAGACTTTGGTAAGAAATTTTATTGTGGATTTAAGAAATTCGTGTTATCCTTTTGAGATGGTGTAAGGTGTACACTTATAGAGATGCAAATTGTTAAGTGGTTCTGAAGCAGTCACATTGTTTACAAATTGACGATGGATTCGCTTCAGGATATTTGATTTTGAGGTACTATATGACAGAGAAAAAATCTCCTATTATTTCTTTCAAAAACTTTTCTTTTCAGTACCGGGCACAGAAAAAGCCTACGCTGAAGGAAATTAATCTGGACATTTATCCTGGCGAGCGGGTGTTGATCGCAGGTCCTTCCGGCTGTGGAAAAAGTACTCTGGCAGGCTGCATCAATGGCCTGAATCCTTTTTCCAATCCAGGAGAATGCAGCGGGGAACTTATTGTGGATGGTGTGGATGCGCCGAAGAGCAGCATTTTTCAGCTCTCTGCACATGTGGGCACAGTGCTGCAGGATCCGGATGGTCAGTTTATCGGGCTGACGGTTGGCGAGGATATTGCCTTTGCATTGGAGAACATCTGCATGCCGCAGGATGAAATGCATGAGATCACCCGTCACGCGGCAGAGTTGGTTGGAATTCAGGATCATCTGGATTACGCGCCCCAGGAGCTTTCCGGAGGGCAGAAGCAGCGCGTCAGCCTGGCGGGGGTAATGGTGGATCAGGTGAAAATTTTGTTGTTCGATGAGCCATTGGCCAATCTAGATCCAGCTACAGGTAAGCAGACTATTGAGCTGATCGACGAGATTCAGGAAAAAACAGATACTACGGTGGTGATCATTGAGCACCGTCTGGAGGATGTTTTGTGGCGAGATGTGGACCGTATCGTTCTTATGGGCGATGGAAAAATTCTGGCAGATCTTCATCCGGATGAGCTTTTGTCCACCAGACTTCTGGAAGAAAATGGAATCCGGGAGCCCCTTTATCTTACTGCGCTGCGTTATGCAGGCGTGGAACTGGTTCCGGCGAAGAAGCCGGCACATGCTGATTCTGTCGTGATAGATGAGGCGGACCGGAAGAAAATGACAGACTGGTTCTGGTCCCGTCCGGCAGCAGAGGCTGAGAAAGAACATGAGCCGCTGCTTGAAGTTAGAAATCTTACCTTTGGTTATGAGAGAGGCAGTCAGACCTTACGTGATGTTTCTCTTACAATCCACAAGGGTGAAATGGTCAGTATTGTGGGGAAAAACGGTGCCGGGAAATCTACTTTTTCCAAACTGGTCTGCGGCTTTGAGACACCAGATTCCGGTGAAATCCTTTTCCAGGGAAGGGATCTTCTGCAGGAAAATATCCGCCACAGAGCCAAACATATTGGCTATGTGATGCAGAATCCCAATCAGATGATTTCCAAGACTATGATTTTTGATGAGGTGGCATTGAGCCTTCGCAATATGGGAAAAAGCGAGGAAGAGATTCGGGAAAAAGTGGAGGAAACTTTGAAAGTCTGCGGACTTTTCCCATTTCGGAACTGGCCGGTATCGGCGCTTAGCTTCGGACAGAAGAAGCGTGTGACCATTGCCAGTGTGCTGGTGCAGGATCCGGAACTGATCATTCTGGATGAGCCGACTGCGGGACAGGATTTTCGCCATTATACAGAGATTATGGAGTTCCTTCGTGGGCTGAATGAAAAAGGGGTAACAGTTGTGATGATTACCCATGATATGCATTTGATGCTGGAATATACGCCTCGGGCACTGGTCTTTGCTGACGGCAGGCTGATCGCGGATAGAAGCGCGGCAGCAGTTCTTTGTGATCCACAGCTGATCCGTCAGGCGGCACTGAAGGAGACAAGCCTTTTTACCCTGGCGAACCAGCTGGGAATCAGTCCGGCGGAAGAGTTTGTGCAGCGTTTTATTGAGGAGGACAGGGAGGTGCGAAGCCATGGCCGCTAAGACAGTGTTGAATTATCTGCCAAGGGAAAGTGTGATACACAAGCTGACAGGTACCACCAAACTGGCGTTTTTCCTGCTTTTTACTTTTGCAAGTATGATCACTTATAATACGTGGGTGTTGCTTGGGTTGTTTGCGGTGAGCCTGGCGGCGTTTAAGCTGAGTAAGATTAAGTTCCGCGAAGTGCGGTTTATGATGATTTTTATGCTGGTATTTCTGGTGTTGAATAATTTGTTTATTTTTCTGTTTGACCCAAATCAGGGAACCACATTGTACGGAACCAGACATGTGCTTTGCCACCTGTTCTGGCGGTATGATCTGACCGCAGAGCAGCTGTTTTATATGGTGAATATTTCTATGAAATATTTTGTCGCGCTGCCGGTTGCGATTTTATTTATTTCTGCAACGAACCCAAGTGAGTTTGCTGCAAGCCTGAATAGTATTGGAATTTCCTATAAAGTGGGTTATTCTGTGGCAATAGCCCTTCGTTACATTCCAGACATTCAGCGTGATTACCACAGCATCAGTCAGGCCCAGCAGGCCAGAGGCGTGGAGCTTGGAAAAAATGAGCGCTTTTTTGCCCGGTTGAAGAATTCGGTGAATATTCTCCTGCCGCTGATCCTTACCAGTCTGAACAGGATTGATACGATTTCCAATGCTATGGAGCTGCGTGGATTCGGAAAAGATAAAAAGAGGACCTGGTACATGAAGAGACCTTTTGAGAAAAGGGATTTCGTGGCAATTGGAGTTGGCGTGGTACTGCTGGTAGTCAGCATGACGGTGACGATACGGTGGGGGAGATTTTATAATCCGTTTGTGTGAGGGAATTGAATAATATGAAAGATATGAGATGGCTGTGCGAGGAGGCTCGCATGGCTATTTCTTTTAAAGTAAATTAAGGAGTGTACATATTATATTTGGTTATTTGTGGGGGGAGACAGATATAAAAAGAAGCATGACTGTCAAGAAGGAGATTGGATGCAATCTTTAAACGCACTATTAGTAAAACATTGGAAAAGGCATTCTATGGTCAATCATATGAAGTGAAAATTTTATGGTCTCTTCTTGTATTCTGAATTTGTGCGTGTTACTATGAACTTGTAGATATCTTTTGATCTGTGAAGCGTTTCCTGCGTAAGGAGGAAAAATGAGCAGAAAGCCACAGAACAAAAGAAAAAGAGACACTGCTTACCATCCGGAGCTGCATACAAGAGATGTGAACAGCCGGGAGATTTTCAAAAACGATACACTTGCCAGCCAGTTTTTGAGAAATTATACGAATATTCCATTGTTTGCGAATGTTCAGTCTGAAGATATCAAGGATGTATCCAGCAAATCAACTCTATTTACAGCAATGCGCCGGAAGCGATAAAAGAAATTTACAAGAAGATTTTATGGACTTTACTAATAAAGATGAATGTGCCCGTGGACGAGGCAAGAGAGATGATGGGCGAGATTGGAGGTCGTGGAATGGGGTATCTGTTTGAAAAAAGAGCAAATGTAACCGAAAACTAAATTTAAGTAAGGGAAACAAATCACGATGAAAGGTATTAATACGTAAAATGTTATAAACTTAAGTGAAATTTATAAAAACAAACCTCCGGTTCTCAGGGACACTCTGAGAGCCGGAGATTTTATCTTCAATTCACAAAGGAGAAAACCATCATGAATTTATCCAATATTTTCGAATCCACCGATTTTGTCCACGCAAGTGGCACGAAGGAGGAACTGCAGGTTGCAGAGTTTCTGAAAGCGCAGTGTGAGGAACTGGGAGTACCTGCTCATCTGGAGGCTTTTCGGGTTGCTATGGGAGAGATTGAATCTGCGCATTTGTTTGCAGATGGGAAGGAAATCACCTGTAAGGCGTTTAACTGCTGTGGCAGCGGCAGCGTAGAGGGAGAGCTTTATTATATGCCGGGAACGGATCCTGTTTCCATAGCAGGTGCAAAAGATAAAATTGTACTGATGGACACTCAGGGAGTTGGATTTTTTGTTTACCAGGATCTGATAAAAGCAGGAGCAAAGGGAATTATTTTCCAGTACGGAAATATGTATTATCCAAATACAGATATTGACCAGCGCGATCTGCGCGAAGCCGTTGTAGGGGAAGAACGGAAAGTTCTTTGCGCCATGATCCATTCCAGCCAGGCAGTAGAACTGGTGAAAAATAAGGTGAAGAACATTCGTCTGGAGGTTTCCCAGAAAGAGTACGACGGAGAGTCCCACAATGTAATTGCAGAGCTTCCTGGCAGACGGGACGAGTTTATTGTGCTTAGTGCCCATTACGATTCCACTTCTTTATCCCACGGCGCTTATGACAACATGAGTGGCTGCGCAGGTTTGCTTGGAATTATGGAACAGCTGAAGGGAAAAGAACTGAACTATAGTCTTCGTTTCGTATTCTGCGGAAGTGAGGAGAGAGGGCTTCTGGGCTCTAAAGCATATGTGAAGGAGCATAAAGAGGAACTGGACAAAATAGTGCTGAACAATAATCTGGATATGATTGGAACTTATATGGGTAAATTTATCTCCTGTGTTTCCGCAGAGGACAAGCTGGCACATTATATATCTTATATGGCAGCAGAAATCGGTTTTCCAATTGAGGCAAAGACCGGAGTGTATTCCAGTGATTCTACACCTTTTGCAGACAGCGGAATTCCAGCACTCTCTTTTGCCAGAATTGCCAGCTCCAATGTGGCACCAATTCATTGCCGCTATGATGTGAAGGAGGTTATGTCCATGGAGCAGCTACAGGGGGATATTGATTTTCTGGTGAAGTTTACAGAACGTTTTGCAAATGCAGCAGTGTGTCCGGTTGCAAGGGAGATTCCGGAGAAAATCAAGAAAGAACTGGATGAGTATCTTGCAAGAAAAAGAAAAGAGCAGTAGGGGAGGCATCCTATGAGTTACATAACCACATACACAAGAAACCATTTCAATCCGGTTCATCCGGAGGCGGAGAAGATCGATATTCAGGATATTGCACATGCGTTGTCGCTGACCTGTAGGGGAAATGGACATGTAAGTTCTTTCTGGTCTGTTGGGGAGCATTGTATTTGCTGTGCGAAGGAGGCTCTTGGGCGAGGGTATTCCAATCGTCAGGCGCTGGCTTGTCTTTTGCATGATGCCAGCGAGTGCTATATGTCAGATGTGCCCCGTCCGCTGAAGCAGGAGATGCCCAGATACCGTGAGGTGGAAGAGCAGCTGCTTCAGGTGATTTATAAGAAATTTCTGGGAAGCAGTCTGACTGATGAAGAAGCGCAGCGTCTGAAAGAAATTGATGATGATCTTCTCTGGTATGATTTAGAGGTTCTTCTGGAAGAGAAACAACCGGGGGATGCACCGAAGCTGCACTTTGAGCTGGATTATACAGTGCGGCCGTTTGTTGAAGTAGAGCAGGAATATCTGGAAATGTTTCAAAAACTGAGCGAATCATAAAAGACAGATTTTTACCCGGAGAATGCGGCATTTATTATGCAGAAATATGAGGGATGGCAGATTCAGAAACAGACCTCAGACAGATTCTATGGGAGGAACAACACATGAACCAGGAGATAAAAATAGCGGTTTGTGATGAACTTGCGGAAGACAGGGAGAATATCACCCGGCTGCTTTCGGAATACACAGACAAAAATAACCTATATGTGAAAATAGAAGAATTTTCTTCCGGGGAGGCATTTTTATCCTCAGATACATCCGTTTATTCACTGGTTTTTATGGATATTTTTATGAGTGGGATGAACGGTATGGAGACGGCGAAGAAGCTGATTTCAAGAAACAGCCGGGTGCAGATCGTGTTCGGGAGCACCAGTACGGAGTTTGCAGCAGAGGCCTTTGATATTGAGGCGCTTCATTACATGGTGAAGCCAGTGAGAAAAGAGAAGCTGTTTCACATTCTGGATCGCTTTTTTGACAGTGTCTACTCCCTGCGGACTGTGAACGTGAAAGTGGGACGGCTGGAGGAGAGCATTTACATTTCCGATATTCTGTATGCAGAAGCAGATGGAAAACGAGCGAAAATTCACACGAAAAAGGGCGTGATAGATGCTTCCATGTCTATGGCAGATCTGGAAAAGGTTCTGCCAGCCAATGAGTTTTGCCGCCCGATCCGGTGGGCGCTGGTTTCCATGAGGGAAATCGTGGCTATGCCTACGGATATTCTGAAGCTGTCGGATAAGACAGAAATCCCCATTAGTCGTCTTAAGCGAAAGGAAATCCAGGATGCTTTTGCAAATTATAGCTGGCGAAGTACGAGACGGCGCATGCGGGGCGGAATCCTGTAAAAGAATTTACAGACTACGTTATAATTATAAAAGGAAAAAACTTTATAGCGTGTTTGAAAAAAGGTTTTCTGTAAAATATACGTTATAATCTGCAGGCGAAACTTGAAACGAAATATTGAGAGAACGTTTCGGACATGTTATGATTTGGAAAATATGAAAAACCTTTAGAAAACATTTTTTTGAAAGCGGAGGACATCATACTATGGGAAAAATTATTAATTTATCAGCAGTACTGGAAAAAGAAGAGAAATTACAGCAGGTTGTAGATTACATGGAGGAACTGAAAGACCAGTTTTCAGATTTGATCCAGGAGTATGAGGATGATGGCGCAGATGTAAGGAAAGTCGATACACTGACTGAGGCTCTGGACGCGCTGGAAGATGCATATGAGATGGTCTGTGAAGTTGCTGAGGAAGAGGAGTGATAATTTATTTAAAATAAGGTACATTCAGCTAAAAACACGAAACAACACAACGTGTTAATTAGTACTGGGTGTACTTTTCTTGTATATTGTGGAGATTTTGTAGTGTATAGAAATCGTACAAGCGTCGCTACGCGACGGCTCTAATGTTACTGTGAACTTTGTTCACAAAAAACACCTCGCGGAATGTTACCAGTGAACAGTAACGCTCCAATCTATTTTCTTATATAAAATCCCAAAAACCTATTGACATAGTGGGTTAATAGTGGTAATATCCATTTAACGAATAAATAACCCAGTAAATCAATACGGAATATCGACAATTATTGCCGAAGAAGCAAGCTGGCAGTTACTGGGGGCAGATACAGACATAACAGGCGGGCCGCCATACGGCGACATCACCTCGAATAAATGTAAAGCGGCCGCAGGCGCCGGGAAAGGAATGGATATGGCATACTATAAGGGAACACTTGGATTAATCGGAAACACCCCACTTGTAGAGGTTACTAATATTGAGAAGGAGCTTGGACTGGAAGCTACTGTTCTTGTGAAGCTGGAATACTTTAACCCGGCAGGAAGCGTTAAGGACAGAATTGCCAAGGCTATGATCGAGGATGCAGAGCAGAAGGGAATCCTGAAGGAAGGTTCCGTAATCATTGAGCCAACTTCTGGAAATACCGGAATCGGTCTGGCATCTATCGCAGCAGCTAAGGGATACAGAATCATCCTCACCATGCCAGAGACCATGAGTGTTGAGCGTCGCAACATTCTGAAAGCATACGGCGCAGAGCTTGTTCTTACCGATGGAACCAAGGGAATGAAAGGTGCCATTGCCAGGGCCAACGAACTGGCAGAGGAGATTCCGAACAGCTTCATCCCAGGACAGTTTGTGAACCCGGCGAACCCGGCAGTGCATAAGGCTACCACAGGTCCGGAGATCTGGAAGGACACTGAGGGAAAGGTTGATATCTTCATCGCAGGTGTTGGTACAGGCGGAACCCTTACCGGAACAGGTGAATATCTGAAAGAGCAGAACCCGAATGTGAAAATTGTAGCACTTGAGCCTTCTACCTCCCCGGTATTATCTGAGGGAAAAGCAGGTCCGCATAAGATCCAGGGAATCGGTGCCGGATTTGTTCCGGATGTTCTGAATACCAAAGTTTATGATGAGATTTATAAAGCAGAGGCTGATGAGGCATTTGCCACAGCGAAGCTTCTTGCACACAAAGAAGGAATCCTGGTTGGAATCTCTTCCGGTGCTGCATTAAGCGCTGCAATCGAGTATGCGAAGAAACCTGAGAACAAGGGCAAAGTGATCGTAGCCCTTCTTCCGGATACTGGTGACAGATACTATTCTACACCACTGTTCACTGAATAAAGATACATTGTAAACATACGGTAACTGTGAAGGCATTGCGCAGTTATAGTTTACCAAATAAGAAGCCTCACTATCTGATATCGCTTATACAGAGTTGTTATCAGAGCGGTGAGGCTTTTTTGCGTAATATTACGCTATTATTTTATTTGGTTAGCAACTGTACCGTCAGCATTGATAGTACAATTATCGGTCGGATTGAACTCGAGAATGTACATAAAAATTGCATGCTTATACATAAAAACGACAACTAACTTTTCCGGCGCCGTTTGTGATTGTAAGGGAAAAATAGCTATGCTAAAATGAATTTAGTCAATTATCAAAAATAAATGTAATTGTTCAGATCCAATTTCAAAAATGCTTTGCATTTCGTCGTTTGATTCTGACCAGTTACAAATGAATTTAAGGGAGAGAAAAGAATTATGAAAAGGAAGGCAATCAGCCGGATACTTGCAATTTCGCTGAGTGTTGCAATGTGTGCACAAAGCATTCCGATTTATGCGGCAGAAGAAATTGGGACTTCAGCTGTAGCGGACTTCTTCGCAGAAGATTCTATTGAAAACCAGAGTCTGAATGAAGGCGACGCGGAAACTAACACGGAAACCAACGCGGAAACTAACACGGAAAATAACACGGAAACCAACATGAAAGCCGATGCGACAACCGGCATATCGGAAGCGTATACGTTGGAAGAGAGTAATTCAGCGACCACATCGGAGGAAACGGTTACTGACGAGGATGGATTCTGGTCTGGAGAATCAGAAACAGTTGAAGCTTCAGCAAATGGTTCTGATGGATGGGAAGCTGCGGAAATGGATGGAGCAGAAGCGGGAGGTGAGGCGGCAAAGCGCGATGCTGCAGCTTTTGTTTCGGGCGACGTGGAAGAAAACGTAGAGGAAACTGGAGAGACAAATGAATTGGAAGAGGCTCTTTCTGAATCGGCAGAGATGACAGAAGGTGATTTTTCCTATGTAATTGTAAATAACAGTTATGCGCGTATTACCAGATATTCCGGAAGTGCCACCAGCGTTCAGGTTCCATCTAACATAGGTGGTTATGCGGTTCAGGTGATCGGAGCGAGAGCATTCCAGGGAAATACAGTGCTGGAAAGTGTGGAGCTTCCCGATGGTCTTACCACCATATACGCCTATGCATTTGAAAACTGCACCGGAATCACCAGCATACATCTGCCAGACAGCATCACCACGATGGGTTATAAAGTCTTCGGAGGCTGTAGCAATCTTGTCAGTGCCAATTACCCGGTAAACTGGGTAAACAGCCCCAGTGGAAACGGATCGAACAGTTATGAATATGGAAATGTATTTTCCGGCTGTCCGAAACTGACCGAGATAGAGATTCCGGAAGGAGTAAAGGTAATCGCACCCCACAGCTTTGCAAATTTAACCACATTAACCAGAGTAACATTGCCCTCCAGTCTGACAGAGATTGGGAGATATGCATTTGCAGGAGCAATCGGACTTACAGAGGTAACGATTCCAGAGAATACGCAGATTATAAGAGATCATGCATTTGCAGACTGTACAAACCTTACCCAGATCAATCTGTCAGAAGGTCTTACCACCATATACGCCTATGCATTTGAAAACTGTACCGGAATCACCAGCATACATCTGCCAGACAGCATCACCACATTGGGCTATAAAGTCTTTGGAGGCTGCAGCAATATTGTCAGTGCCAATTATCCGGTGAACTGGGTAAACAGCCCCAGTGGAAACGGATCGAACAGCTATGAATATGGAAATGTATTTTCCGGCTGTCCGAAACTGACTGAGATGGAGATTCCAGAGGGAGTAAAGGTAATTGCGCCGCATAGCTTCGCAAACTTAACCACACTAACCAGTGTAACATTGCCATCCAGTCTGACAGAAATCGGGAACCACGCATTCGCAGGAGCAACCGGACTTACAGAGGTGACGATTCCGGAAAATACGCAGCTCATAAGTTATCATGCATTTGCAGACTGTACAAACCTTACCCAGATCAATCTGTCGGAAGGCCTGACTACCATATATGCCTATGCCTTTGCAAACTGTACTGGAATCACCAGCATACACCTGCCGGACAGCATTACCACGATGGGATATAAAGTCTTTGGAGGCTGCAGCAATCTTGAGAGTGCCAATTATCCGGTGAACTGGGTAAACAGCCCCAGTGGAAACGGATCGAACAGCTATGAATATGGAAACGTATTCTCCGGCTGTCCGAAACTTACCGAGATCGAGATTCCGGAGGGAGTAAAGGTAATCGCGCCCCACAGCTTCGCAAACTTAACCACACTAACCAGTGTAACGCTGCCATCAAGCCTGACCGAAATCGGTGCATACGCATTCGCAGGAGCAACCGGACTTACAGAAGTAACGCTTCCATCCAATACCAAGACAATAAGAGATTATGCATTTGCCGACTGCGCAGGTTTAAAGAACATTTACATTCCAGATTCCACTACTGATATCAGGAAAGCTGTATTCGAAAACTGCCCACAGCTGACGATACATTGCAGTTATTATTCTATGGCAACCATATATGCCATTGAAAATAATATTCCATTTGAGCAAATTGGAACTTATACGGACAGCGCCGAAACCGTCCTGGATCGTTCAGGCACCAGCTATTACGGAGACTTCGGAAGTGCCACAGCTAATGGATATGTGGCTATGACAGTACGCTATAACATAAAAGACACATGGAAATCCGCAGTAAGCGACCTGAATGTGAAGCTGGTTCTTCCTTCCAACGGAGAGCTTGACGAATCCACATTAAAGGTGGATGGGGAGTTATGCCAGAACTATAATTTAAAGGACAGGACACTGACCATTCCTGTGAGCGGTACCTCTGGAATTATCCGTTTCAGTATCAAAGCACAGAGTCAGTCGGCAGCACGCAGCTACGCTATTTTGAACTACAAAAAGAATAGAAACTCCAGCCAGGAAATCATTGGTGTATTAAATGAAAGCATTAATCTGTTCACCATAGATGCACCAGATGTTGTATCAAAGCCAACCGTAAATGTTTCCGGTATGGCAAATGCCGGTGGAACTGTTACCCTGCTTGTGGATGAGAAAGAACAGCAGACAGTCCAGGTATCAAAGGCAGGTTTATGGTCTGCCGTCCTTACACTGGAAAATCCTTCCAACTATGAGACATATAAGATCAAAGCACTCTGCACACAGGCAGATGGTACAACAGAAACAAGAACTGCCGCAGTTACCTATAATGAAGGAGAACCCTCAATCGAGTCCTTCAAAATGTACTATAATGAGCATGACAAAATAAAATCCTACGATCTGACAAAGACAGACGGAGTAACACCTTTGGTGTATTACCTTCCGAAAAGCAAATTTGACTATGAGCTTACCTTTGAAAATCCGGAACAGATAAAGACTCTGTATGTTACAAGTACCAGAAACAACCAGACGAAATATCTGGAAGCAACTTATGATCCAGAAAAAAATGCATTTGTGACAGACGGATATTTCGATGAATCCGATCACAACTATGTTCCTGGCGTGATTAGCTATGAATATAACAAAACAGTTCCAGAAGTAAAAATGGGACAGGATTTTGACTGGGAGGCTCTGCAGAAAGGACTTCCGGAAGGTGCAGAAAAGGATATTACGGTAAGGAAAAATACAGCAACCGATTATGACGCAACCATTGATCTCAGTAAATTCGGGGAGGATCTGAAAGATGTAGGACTGGATGTCACCATCAGCGTGTTTGACGAGAGCAACGGTTCCAGTATGGGAACATGGAAGGGATTGATCGACGAAGCCAATAAAGATATGGGTTATCTGATCCCGGGGTATGATGACAGCAAGTATATCTGCAACCTGGATTATTCCGACAAAGGCACCTGGTATATGCTGGTAAAGGATGTTACCGGAAATAAATACATTGGATTTATGCTGGACACTGCTACAGATAATGCCGGTACCCTGGATCAGTACTGGACACTTTCCCAGATTTCCTCCCACCTGTCAACAATAAATAAGGGAGCGTCTATGTTATATCAGAACTATCAGATTGAGAAAGACATGGATGAGCTGAGAAAAGACGTACTGGCTTCCGGCGGTAACTATTCCGACCAGGAATTAAAGGAGAAATTGAAAGCTGTGGATAATCTGGAGAGTGACCAGAAAATGTTTATGATCATGACAGCGATGATTCCACTGGTCGTAGCCGGAGGTGCGATGGGCGCAGGTCCGGTAATTGCGCTGACTGCCATATTGGGAACGATTACAGCAGCTTCCTCATTATTCTGGGATATCAGAAAAGCAGATATTAAAGGGGAAAAATTCAAGCTTCGTTTTGTAGTAGATCCAAGCGGCTATGTGTTTGATCTTTCCACAGGAGAGAGAATTGAGGATGTTACCGTAACAGCTTACTGGATCCCATATGATGAGTCAGATGATTTCTGGAATAAAACGCCGTCCCCATCCGAGTATGGAACGAAATGGAATGCAGGGGAATATAATCAGTACAATCCTCTTCAGACGAATGCAGATGGAAAATATGCATGGGATGTTCCAGAAGGCTGGTGGAGAGTAAAATACGAGAAAGAGGGATATGAAACTACATGGAGTGACTGGATGACCGTTCCGCCTCTTCGAACCGAAGTGAATATCGGTATGGTATCGTTGTCAAAACCGCCAGTAGAGCACAGCTGGGATAACGGAACTGTAGTCATAGCACCAACTTGTACTTCCACTGGAATTATCAGCTATGAGTGTACGGATTGCCATATTACCAGAACTGAGGTTTTGCCGGTGAATCCAGATGCCCACAGCTGGGATAACGGAAAAGTGACAAAGGAAGCTACCTGTACTGAGGAAGGCATCAGAACCTTTGCCTGTGTGAATTGTGGGCAGACCAGAACCGAGAAGCTGCCAGCGAAGGGACATGGGGAAACAGAGGTCAGAGGGAAAAAAGCTGCAACCTGTGCAAGTGAAGGTTATACAGGAGATACTTATTGCAAGACCTGCGGAACCAGATTAAGCGGCGGTGAAACAATCGCGAAGACAGAACACTCCTGGGGAGAATGGGAAAAGACAGCAGATGCTACTGTATTTGCAGCTCAGAAAGAGAAGAGAATCTGCCAGGTTTGCCAGACCACAGAAGAAAGAGATAATGGAAATCCGCTGACTTCCAAAATGACACTTACAGCTTCCAGTCTGAAAATGAAAATAAAACAGACCACAAAAGCGTTCCAGATTTCCGGCATGGAGAGTGGGGACTATGTAGCATCTGTGGTTTCAGGCAACAGTAAGCTTCTGAAGGTAAGCTCCTACACGAAAGACGGTGCAGTTACGCTGAAGGCTCAGAAGAAAACAGGAAAGACGAAACTTACAGTGACTCTGGCTGGTGGGGCAGTAAAAACTGTGAATGTTACCATCCAGAAGGGAACGGTGAAAACCACCAAAATTTCAGGTGTACCGAAGAAAATCACCTTAAAGAAAGGGAAGAAACAGACCCTGGCACCGATTCTGGCGCCGATCACAACCCAGCAGAAAGTGACTTACACCACATCTAATAAGAAGGTCTGCACTGTGACAAAAGGTGGTGTGATCACAGCGAAGAAAAAAGGTACTGCAAAAGTTACGGTACGCTCCGGAAGCAAAAAGGTGATTATTACAGTCAAAGTGTGGTAAGTTGCAAGAGAGCGAAGCGGGCTACGCCTACTGAAAGAAGACAAAATATACCGTAAAGCGGGGCGTGCAGATTGTAAGAATGATTAGGGGGGCAGACTTTAGAACTGCCAATATTACAGGATGTATGATGCCTCTGATAAACTGCCGTGTCTGATATGTTTAAGAAACATATTGAACACGGCAGTTTTTTTTAACAGGATAACTGTTTAGTATCTTCACACTGCCTTCTGGATAGTTGTCAAACAGGTTGTGCTGTGCATAAAAAAAGCAATCTTGTGCATAAAAACCGTAACCTTTCCCACCATTATTGTCTCAAAAATTCAATTATGATATTCTTTTTATGAGAAAAAAAGAGCAATTTTCCAGCTTTTGAAAATTTGCTGGTGCTATTCAGAGCCACGAAGCGTGTTGCTGTGAACGGAGTAAACAGTAACCCAAATGGATTTTTGAACAGTTATAATTGCCGAAAAAATAAGGGGGAATGAAAGAGTGAAAAAACAAATTTCAAAATGTGTGAAAATGCTGTTCCTTGGCATTATCATGTGCCTGGGTATGGCGCTTAGCGTGCATGCAGAAGGCTCAGGACAGTTTTTCCAGTTCGACGGCGAAAAGTGGAACAAGGAAGAATTTTCCTGGACAGATAGTCAGGGGCAGATCTGGTATGCCCATGAATATGGAACAAATGGAGAAGCTATTATCAGCGCAGTAACCGAGGCTGTTATGGAACTGCAGGTTCCGTCATATGTGTATAAGGATGGTGTGGCGAAGAAGGTAATTGGAATCGGTAAGTATTTTCCGGATTCAGAATATGATAACACATGGGACCGGTTTAGCTGTTTCTATTACGATGGAAAGTATGGCAACGGAACGCTGTATAAGTTGATTCTTCCGGATACACTCTGCTATGTGATGCCCAATGCATTTTCAACAAGTGGCAGCTGGTTTGACGGACTGGCAGCCGTTCAGCTGCCGCAGAATCCACGGCTTGTAATTGGAGAAAGTGCGTTTTATGGGGATAAGAATCTTCAAATCGTGCATTTTAATGACGCAGTAGGCGGTGCACAGCCTGTAAAAATCGAGAAGCAGGCATTTGGTAACTGTCCGAAACTGGAAGAGATAACATTGCCGCCAACAGGGGCTTATAACGAGATTGATAAAGAAGCTTTTTACAGTTATGGAGAATGTAACCTGAAAAGAATTTACAATGCCCCATCCGAGCTGGAACTGGGCTGGGATCAGTATTGTGCCGATGTTGAGGAGGTTTCTTTTGCAGAAGGACTTACATATGTCGATGGAATTTCGACTATTGTAGCTTATGAATGGAATGAGGATGGAAGTCCCTCGAGTGGACGGGGAGAAAACATTAAAACACTGAAAAAAGTAACGTTGCCCTCCACACTGAAGGAAATTGGCTGGGACGCATTTAAGGATAACAAGAACCTTACTTACATCAATCTCCCGGAGGGCTTAACCACTATTGGAAGTTATGCTTTTGCAGGCTGTACAGCGCTTACAGGATTTACTTCTCTTCCGGCAAACGTAAGCGGAGGTATCGGAGAAGGTGCATTTATGGGCTGCAAGAACCTCCATCTTGAAAATGTATATATTCATGGAACTGACAGCCTGAAATATCAGTTCACCGACAGTGGAATTGTAAGTATCCGCATTGGTGCTGATGTAAAATATACAGTTGGTGCAATGTTCAAGGGCTGCACAAGCTTAAAAGAAATCACAGTTGACGCAGGACATCCGTACCTTTCTTCCCAGGACGGTGTGCTTTACAGTAAGGTTTATAAAAGCAGCGGAGGGGAAGTGGCTGGCAGCAGTATTTTCACCTATCCTGCAGGAAAAAGCTGGGCAGGAAGCTATACACTTCCGTCAGATGTAGTATTGTTAGGCGGTTTTGCATTTGATTCCTGTAAATTTACAGAGATTCACATTCCGGCCCGTGTACTGGATCTGGATTATGACTCTATGGCTTCTATAGGAGACAGGAACACATATTATGCCTTTGATTCCATCAAGGACAGCTGTAAATTATACGTTGTAAAAAATTCTTATGTGGACAATTACTTTAATACACGTTATCATTTTTATTATGAAAATGGTGATGTGCTTCCAATTAGTTATGATCTGGCTGGCGGAACAAATGACAGCTCCAACCCATCCACTTTCACAGGTGGAAACAGTATTGAGCTGAAAGCGCCTACACGAAGCGGTTATACCTTTACCGGATGGACGACAGTAGATGCGGATGATGAAGAAGTAAACTTTTCCGGTTCTTACACACCATCAATGGGTGAACTGGTAAGTGGTGTTAAACTGACTGCAAACTGGAAAAAGAACCCAGATCCTACCAAGGCACCAGAACCGACGAAAGCTCCAACGGCAGAGCCGACAAAAGCTCCGAACGCAGAGCCGACTAAGGCACCATCTGCTCCGGAACCAACCAAAGCTCCGAACGCTTCTGATAATAATCAGAACACTGTAATTCCATCCAAGCTTCCGAAGCTTACCGGAACCAAAGTGACGAATATACTTACTGATGGCGCGAAGATTTCCTGGAAGCGCATCGCAAGCGCTACCGGATATCAGATCACAGTTTCCACTGACAAGAAATTCAAGAAGAATGTAAAGAATTATATTGTCGAGGAAAATAAAAACAATGAACTGATCTACGGTTTGAAATCTGGAAAGACCTATTATGTAAAAGTAAGAGCAATTGCACAGGGCGGTGGCAAGAAGGTTACTGGAAAGTATAGCAAGGCTGTTAAGTTTACAACCTATGTTGTGCCGAAGGTAAAGAAGATCAGTGTAAAGAATAACAAGAAGGGCACGATCACCATTACGGCATCCAAGGTAAAAGGTGCTGCCGGATATGCGTTTGTGGTTACCGCAGATTCCAATCTTTATGATATTGTGGACATCAAGGAATCCAAAAAGAATACGGTAACTGTGAAGAACCTGACGAAGGGACATACCTATTATATACGTGCGTGTGCATATAAGCTGAACAAGCAGAAACAGAAGGTGTTTGGCGTGTACACAAAGAAAGCTAAGATTACAATCAAAAAATAAGAAATCAGTTGTTGTATTTAGTTACCTGTAAAAAGTGCTGCTGGTCAGGTGACCAGCAGACAGTAATAAAAAAGAAACTGTGTTTACAACCGGAGAGAACGTGACATGAAGAAAGATGAGCAGGCAAATGTGTTGCTTTCGCTGAAAAACTTATATCGGTTGTTTACCGTGAAAGATTATCCGGTCTATTCTACCGGAATTCTAGGAGAAAAAAGTAAAAAGGGTCTGACTCTGGTCAGATTCTGGGATGAATATCTTCTCTATGAGTGGAAAGGCACCAGACACGGAAAAATGATTTTTCGAAAGGATGGAAGCCAGAACCGTTATCATTCGGAATTTTGTAATCGCAAGGAAAGCTTTCCCTTGTATCATATATACATAGAGGAAGTGCTGGAAGGTCTGAATACGGAGACATTTGGCAGTCAGGTACTGATTTTTGAAAAATTCCTGAAAGAGAAAAATTATAACCATTCTGTGTTTGTACAGAAGCTGAGAAAATTTCTGGGCATGGTCATGGAGTCAGATCCATGGCTGTCCCAAGAGTGTGGGGAAAAGCTGATCTTCTGGATCGATTACATAGAGAAAAAACAGAAGGATTTTCCCCAGTCCTTTGGGGATGCCTGGCTGTTTACCCTGCTTAGTCTGCACGCGATGGCGGGGCCGGAAATATCCGGGGCAAAAATGAAACTGGTAAGAAACCGTGAAGACTTAAAGCCGGAATATATCTGGAGCTGTATTTATCAGGAATCCGGGGAAACCAGGCAGAGCTTTCTCACCCTGCGAAACTGTGAATTGTTCCGGAAATCTGTGAAAGCCAGCCATTTCTTTGGCAGAGAAGAAGAGTTATATGACTTGAAAGAGATGTTCTTCAATTCCGGAAAGTATCTGATTTCCGGAATTGGAGGAATTGGAAAAACAGAACTCATGCGTCAGCTTGTGAGCTGGATGGAGCAGGAAGAAGTAAAGTGCCGGATCGCAGCTGTTCAGTATGAGGAGAATCTGGCGGCCAGCTTTTCCAGAAGTTTTCTGAATCTTACTGGTGAGAGCGTGGAAGAAAGATTTCACGAAAGTATCTATCATCTGTCAGAAGAGCATCAGGAAAAAACAGTGCTTTTTCTGGATAATATGAACCATACGGAAGAGGAAGATCCTTACCTGTCAGAACTGAAAGATCTGCCGTGCACCATATTTGTTACTTCACGTCAGAAACATCTGGATGGGTTTACTACATTTGGCATAAAGGCACCGCAAAAGAGTGCCTTAAGTTTGATTTTTCGTGACAATTACAACAAAATACTTTCCAGAGAGGAAAAAGACCGGCTGAGTCGTTTGCTGGAAAAAGAGATTTTTCAGCATCCTCTGACATTGAAGCTTCTTGGAAAAGCGGGGACCTACTATTTTGGTAATTGGGATTATCTGGAAGAAGAGCTGCAGAATAACTGGAATGATGTTGCAGAAGAGTTCGGACTCATTGATATGTACCGTGGGCTGTACAAACTGGCTGATATTGGAGAAACCGGAAGCCAGCTGGCAAGGATGTTCGCGCTTCTGCCCTATCAGGAAATTGACCGGAATTTTACTGTGATGTTTTTCCAGGGATTTTTGAAGAAAAACGAAACTCTGGGAGAGGCGCTTGGCAGACTGGTGAAATTCGGCTGGCTGGAAGATACGGGAAATGGCTACCGTATGCATCCTGTAATTGCAGAGAGTCTGTGTACAAAGGATTTTTCAGAAGCTGAGTTTCAGCCATTCTGGGAACGGGCACAGAAGTGCTTTTTCCCGAAACAGGCATCGAAAGACGAGGATCCTCGTATGGAGGAAATTGCGTGGCTTGTCTTCCAGGGAATTTCCAGAGTACAGGGAGCGGTCAGTGACCAGCTTGTGGCACTGGCGGCAGAGGCTGCCCGATATCTGGAGCTGCCGGTTCCTATGTGCGGGAAAATCCGGAAACTGGAAAAAAGATGTGCACAGATTTCCAATGAGACGAAGTTTATGGTAGCGTGTCTGACAGAGACAAAACCTGAACAAAACGAAGAATATATAGAACTCTTCCGCGAACAGCTGAAAAAGAGAACGCTATCATCGGAATGGATGTTGTTTGCTATAAGTGATTTTTGCAATAGGCTGGAGCAAAGCAGTAATTATGAGTGTTACCGGGAGATCTGTGATTTAATTTTTCAACAGAAGGATAATATTGATTATAAAATTGGATATGCGCTTTTGCAGACGAATATGCAGATGTTGAAGCTTAATGTGAAAAAGGCTGAAATGTGGGCAGAACGTGGAATCCTCATGTGTGTACAATGGGGGCATAGCCAGAGAATACTGGATTTTCTTTATCCAAAAGCAGAATGTCATATGTTTTTTCAGGAAAAAGAAAAGCTGGCAGATTGTCTGGAAAAAATAGAGCAGATACAACAGATACAAAGAAAGCGTCAGGGTGAGAGTGAGTATGCAATATGGCAGCTTCGCGGTCAGCTTGCAGCTATGGATCAGAATATGGAAGAAGCCGCCTATTGTATGGAACAAGCAACGGACAGGTGCAAAATGTACTGTGGTGAGAAAAATCAGATGTATTCTGCCCTGTCAGAGGAACTGGCACGAATGTACAATGCCGCCGGACGAAGGGAAGAGTCGTTGGCATGTCATCTTGCGGTTCGCAATCAGCTGCTTAAGAATGGCTATCGTGAGGGTTCTTTGCTTCTGATGGTGGATAACAATATGAGCGTAGTCTACCTGGACTTGGGAAAGCCGGAAGAAGCGATCCCATATCTGACAGAGGCACTGGAGCTTGCGAAGGAGAATGGACTTGTAGGTCCGGCAGTCGCAGAGCCTACCTGGAATCTGGCACGCGTTTACCGCGCACTTGGAGATGAGGAAAAAGAAGATATATATCTGAAAGCCGCCGTGGAAGGCTTCCGGGAATGCTATCCGCCGGAGCATCCGAAACGGATTGCGGCTGAACAAAGACTGAAAGAACGCCAGGGGAAATGAACCTGGCGTTTAATCGTTGAAAGAAGATGAGAGTCACCAATCGTAGAAATGTTCAGTACTGAAAGATTACCCGCGTTACAATATGGGGATAGAGTTATTGTGGATTCCACATTCCTGTTGAAAACTGCCTACGATGTACTGAGAGATAAATGTCTGGCAATTACTGCTGTATCCTGCTCAGAAAGCCCTGAAGAATCGCGACCAGATCGTGAAAGCATTCAAAGAATATGGCTTCACATACATTTCTTATTTTCTTTCGGGTTTTTACCCATTATCACAATCCCTAATTTGATGTAAAATCCCTTTCTTCTGTTCATTCGCGCCACAAATCCTGTCATCCATGCCATTCTCTTTTATTCCTAATTTAACTCCGTTAAGATAAGTTCAGAATAAAAAAGGGAGGCAAAAGAAAAGGGATGAACAAAAAAAGAAGTCACATTTTCCGTGGACTTGCCAGTATTTTCCTTGCATTTACAGTGCTGTTCGGAACCGTCATGTCAGTGGCACTGAGCTGGGAAGGCAGGGTAAACGAGCTTCTGGGAGTTTCAGATGATACTTTCGCAAGAAGTCAGAACCCGGATGACTACTATTACAAATCTGATTATGAAGATCCGGCAGATCTGATCAAAGCAGAAATTGCCCTGAATACCAGAATGGAAGCCGAAGGTGCGGTGGCATTAAAAGGCACACCAGCGGTAGAGGGAACCGGAGTTACCTTATTCGGAATGCGCAGCCAGGCAATGCAGTACGGCGGCTCCATGGGTTCTCTGGTAGAAACCAAACAGGCAGTGCGGCTGGCTGACGCACTGGAGGAATATGGATTTTCTGTAAATCCGGACATGGTTTCCTTCTATGAGGACATGGAAAAAACATATGCGCCGACGAAAGCTGCCGGTGGCAACTGTGTGGACACAAACGAGGGTTCTACCGTGAACGAAGTTCCTGTAAAAGAATACTTCGCAATTTCCCCGGATTCCATGGAAGGTTACAAAGACGCGGCAATCGTAGTTCTCGGAAGAGACGCAGGTGAAGGTGCCTGCTTTTACCCGGGAGCAGACGGAATCGCAGATCCGGAAGAGTTTTCCAACAGCCCGACAGGAAACATCTTAAGCCTGTCAAATGCAGAGAGAGCACTGATCAACTATGTTGAGAACCAGGGCTTTAAGAAAATTGTGGTTCTTCTTAACTCCGCATGTGCGATGGAGATTGAAGAGCTGAAACAGGATGACGCAGTAGACAGCATTCTCTGGATCGGCAATCCGGGCTGCTATGGAACATACGGAATCGCAGAGCTTCTGAATGGCTCCGTACTTCCATCCGGACATCTTACCGATACATACGCAGTAAATGCTGCACTTGCACCGGCAATGCGGGACTATGGTGCATATGTATTTACAAATGCAGATGACATTGACACTTCTTCCAACAATGCCCTGCGAAGCAGATGGTATCTGGCAGAAGAAGAGGGAATCTACATCGGTTACAAATACTATGAAACACGTTACTTTGATTCTATCCTGGAGCAGGGAAATGCATCCCAGGCTCTGACAGGGGAAACTGTAGATGGTGGAAAAGTATGGGATTACGACAACGAAGTATCCTACAGCTTTGGCTATGGCCAGGAAGGTTCTACTTTCTCAGAGGAGATCACAGATGCGAAAATCGACTGGAGTGGGGAAACTCAGTCCCAGGTGACTGTAAAAGTAACAAACACTGGCGATAACGCAGCAAAGCATGCAGTACAGCTTTATGTTTCCCTTCCATATACAGACTATGACAAAGAAGCTGGCGTAGAGAAATCCGCGATTCAGCTGGTTGGTTTTGAAAAAACAGGGGAAGCACAGGAGAAATCCTTCGAGGATGTAGTACTTCTTCAACCGGGAGAAAGTGAAGATGTAACCATTACATTTACTGCAACCGATTTCTATTCTTATGATACGACAGAGGAACATGATGGCGTTACAGGTGCCTACATTCTGGAAGCCGGCGATTATTATTTCGCAACCGGAAATGGTGCCCATGATGCAGTCCAGGCTGTTCTGAAAGAGCAGTACCCGGATAAGATGAAAGATGCAGAGCCTACAGGAACTGTATATAAAGAAGCAGTGGACTCCAAGCTTACTTTAACAGAGTCAAACGGTGCCACCATTCAGAACCAGCTTACAGATGGAGATCTGAATTCCTATAATTGCGGCACAGAAATCAATTACTTAAGCAGAAGTGACTGGTCACATACTTTCCCAACCGGAATCGGTGATATCACAGCAACTGAGGAAATGATCCGCCTTCTTCGCAATGAGATTTACGACAAAGAAGGGGAAAATGCTGCGTACGACGGTCCTGCAGAATTTACCTATGGGGCAGACAATAATGTCCAGGCAATCCAGCTTCGGGGACTTGATTACGACGATCCCCTTTATGAGCAGGTGCTGGATGAGGTCAGCCTTCAGGATATGCTGAACACTTATTGCGCACTGATGAATTCAAACGAGGATATTGTTATGCCAAAAGAAAATGGTGCAGACAGTCCTGTGGGACTTCTGGGAACCATTGGAAAATACACCGCAGGCACGATCTATGAAGTTGCAGAAGATGATCCGTCCTATGGACATTCCACCGCTGTTTATGTCAGTGAAAACGTGGTAGCAGCAACCTTCAGCCATGAGCTTTCCAGCGAGCAGGGACGTCTGATCGGAAATGCAGGCTTATGGGATGGATATACAGAATGGAATGCACCAGGCTTAAATATTCACAGAAACCAGTACAACGCCCGTAACCTGGAATATTATTCCGAGGATCCAATTCTTACAGGAGCAATGGGAGCCAATGTTTACAGACAGGCAGTTGCTTATGGACTGGTAGTAGCTGGTAAACACTTTGCCTTTAACGATCAGGAGACAAACCGTGATGGTGTGGCTGTTTTCCTTGGAGAGCAGGCTGCAAGGGAAAATGAGCTTCGTGGTTTCCAGATCGCATTCCGTGATGGAAATGCCAACAGCCTGATGACCGCTTTCAACCGTCTTGGCTGTACTCACGTAGGAGCAAGTAAAGGCCTTATGAATGGTATTCTCCGCGGTGAATGGGGATTCAAGGGCTATGTAATTACAGACTCTGTAAAATCTGCCAAGTATTTCCTTCCATCTGAATGTCTGGTGGCTGGAAACGACAGAATGCTGGGAGGCTCCAATAACGTTTCCGTATGGGGTTATACAGAGGATGAAGTGGCAGATAATCTGGTGATCCAGGCAGGCGTAAGGGAATCTTACCACAGATATCTGTACACCTATGTAAACAGTAGTGTAATGAATGGTATTTCCGAGAAAACAGATGCAACAGGAGCAATCGCATGGTGGATCCTGGCATTGCAGCTGACAATGGGAATCAGCTTTGTACTGTTTATCGTATTCCTGGTAATGTTTATTTTGAAATATAGAAAGGAGCAGAAAAACGATGAACCAGAGAAAATTCAGTAGACTGGAATTTGTTATGGGAGTTTTGTCATTGCTCCTGAATATAGTTGGTCTTGTTTTGTTCTTTGTCAGCTACACTACAGGATATTACAAATTCGGAGAAATGAATTCTCCTATGATCCTTTCCTTTTTCCTGGTAGGAATCGGCATGGAAATCTTTTCCCTGCTTGCCATGGTGAAATGGGGAGATAAAATGTGGACACGTTTCCTTACCTTTGCCATAACAGCATTGCTTGTGGCAGGCGCGATCCTTCTGATCGGAGACCGTGTAGAGGGAATCGGAAACTGTATTGTTACAGATTACGATTCCGGTCACGGCGGTGAGGAAGCCATTTATTACTCGCTGGCAGCTTCCGGGGCAATGCTTCTGGGAATGCTCCTTAATGTTGCGGGGAGCTTTTGCAGAGTTCCCCAGAAGATTGAAATTGTGGAAGCAGCCGCGGATAGTGGAGAAGAGTAAGCTGGGAGATAGGATCAGGAAGTAATAAAAAGCAACTCAAACAAAATATGGCACCAGCCAGAAAATAAAGAAAGTGGAGGAATTTAAAATGAAGAAATCAGTAGCAGCAGTTTTAACAGCAGGAATCATGGCAGCAGGAGTGATCAGCAGCGGACTTACCGTTTTTGCTGAGGACACAGAGGAGAAAACCTACAGCGTTACTTACAATCTCAATGACGGAAACGCAGAGGAAATGCCGAACTTCCAGTTCATAAGTGCAGATATGAAAGGAATGACTTCCTACGACAGCCGTGTGTATGTACAGATTGATCTTACTCTGGATGGGAAAGATGGTTATAAGCTTGTTTCCGATTGCTATTGCGTGGAAAATGGAAAGAGAGCAGAGGTCGGGGATGACACCGGAATCGGTTTTACCATGACAACAACTGCAGAAGGTACTTATACAGACAATGGAGATGACACCATAACAATTGATACTCCGGAGCATGTACATCATGATATGTTCACAGATACTTATTCTATTCAGATGAAAGAAGCTGCGAACATGAATGTCCTTGGAAACACAGAGGATGGTTCCTATGACAGCGATGATCTGCCGGAGATGACTTCCATGGTTCCGGAAACAGTATTTACTGTAAACGACAAAGATGAAATCGTGACCTACAATTATCTCCATCCGGAAGATTATGAGACAGAAGAAACAGAAGAGGGCGCAGATGCAGCAGCTTCTGACAGCGCAGCAACTGGAAATGAACTGATCGCAATTCCAAGTGATGATGAGCAGACAACCTTTACCTTATTTGACAATGGAACTTATGAATTCTATTTCGCAAGCTATGATGTAAAAGACAACGGAACCTATGCTTATGATGCAGACTCCCAGACTCTTACTATCACAGACGCAAATGGAAAAGAGACAAAATCTGAGGCAGATGGCGACAATGTGAAATTCCACTATGAATACAGCGAAAGCAATCAGCTTACAGGAGACTTCACTGTAGAGGCAGCAGCACTTGCAGATGCACTGAAATAAGGAAATATTGAAGCCTTGTAAAAGACAAAAGAGAGAACAGTAACAGATAGAAACAAGGCTTCCGGCTGGTCGGAAGCCTTGTTTGACCACACGTATCAAGTATGCTATATTTAAAATTAGCGTGACCGCTCAGTGACAGTATTCTGTGAGAGCGTGAACAGTATTATCAGATATAATGTATACTTGGGAAAAGGTGTGGGAAAATGAACGTAGCGATCGTAGATGACGAACTGGAAATGCGCCAGACATTAGTGGATTATATTGGAAGATTCGGAGAGGAATCCGGTATTGAACTGGAGACGGTGACTTTCGAATCCGGGGAGCAGTTTCTGAAAAATTATAAGCTGATTTTTGATATTATCATCTTTGATATTGATATGCCGGGAATCAACGGAATTGATACTGCACGGAAGCTAAGAGAGATGGATTCTAATGTGACCATTATTTTTGTGACAAATATCGCCCAGTATGCCATTAACGGTTATGAGGTAGATGCGGTAGATTATATCCTGAAGCCTGTGAGTTACTACGACTTTTCCATGAAATTCCATAGAACGGTGGCAAAGGCAGCCCAGAAGAAGGAACACACCATAAAAATAGAGACTGCGGAAGGAACCAGAAGGTTACGGCTTCCGGCATTGATTTATGTAGAAGTACTTTCTCATTATCTGTATTTTCACACCACAAAAAGAGATTACAGATCCAGAGGCAATATTTCTGAGATAGAAAAGGAACTGGAAAAATATAATTTTGTGCGGATTCATCGCTCTTATATTGTGAACCTGAAATATGTAAGCAAGGTGCTGAGCAAAGAGGTAACCGTGGGAGAGCATGTCCTTCCGGTAAGCCGGAATTATAAAGAAAAATTAAAAGATGAGTATTTGAAATACATAAGGGGAGAGGAATAAAATGCTGGGAAATATATCCTTTCTTGACATTTTTGATGTTTATCGCGTGCTGTTGGGAATGGTCAGCGCAGAGTTGATTTTTGTGGAGCACGCAGCCAGGCACCGGGAACATTTTATGAGGAGAGTGCTGACGGGGGGAGTGGGAATCCTTTTGTTTGCGCTGCTATGTATTCCGATGTACATGTTCCGGGAAATAGTCGGAAATTCTGCGATCGCCTCTTTGATAACCGGTGGCTGGTGGTTGATGATCGGCATCGTGTCTATGTGCTTTATCTATTATTGCTATGAAGTAACCGTATGCAATCTTATGTTCCAGTGTATTTTGGGCCTTGCACTGGAAAATCTGGTGACTCTTGTTCTCCAATATCTGATTTGTAAAAAATTGTTTCCTTCCTTGCAGACGGAGCATACAGTTCTGTATATTGTGCTGACTGTTCTGTGTTATGCGCTGTTTGACATAATGGCATACCTGCTTCTTGTACGGAAAAATGTCAGAGGACAGATCGTAGTGGAAGAGGACTGGCGTACCTTTTTTATCTATCTGACGATTTATATTTTCATTTCAGTAATGGGAGATGTGACAAGCCTTATTTTCCATTGGGGGCAGGCTAGCGGCAAAATGTTTGGTGGGATGGAGGTATTTTCCCATACGGCAATACCGTATTTTTGCATTGCGGTAAATGTGATTGTCAATCTGGTAATCGTCCTTTTGCAGAGCATGACATACCGGATCCTCTCCTTGCAGCAGGAAAAAAAGATGATCCAGATTCTTCAGAAGGAAAAGGAGCAGCAGTACAATTTCAGCCGTGAAAATGTGGATCTGATCAACCAGAAATGCCACGATCTGAAACGGCAGATCCGGGCCTTGAAGCTGGTTCAGGGGGAAGAAAGAGACCGGCTTTTCAAGGAGACAGAAGAAGCAGTACAGTTTTATGATGCCCATGTGAAGACAGGAAATGATGTGCTGGATACTATTCTAACAGAAAAAAGCTTTGTATGTACAAGACAGGGCATCCGTTTTTCTTGCAATATCCATGCAGAACATATGGACATCATTGATGTGATCGATTTTTACACAATAGTAAGCAATGGCCTGGATAATGCGATTGAATGTGTTTCCAGGTACGAAGATAACGAGAAAAAAGTAATCAATGTAGCGGTTCTGGAACGGGGAAGCATGCTTCACATTTTTATTGATAACTATTTCGATGGTGAGCTGGAATTCCGCAACGGATTCCCGGTGACCAGTAAGGATGACAAAGGCTATCATGGCTATGGGGTGAAAAGCATGCAGATGATTGCGAAGAAATATGGCGGGGATATTCGGATCAGTGTGAATAATCATACGTTTTCGCTGCAGATTATGCTGCCGGTGAAGTAGGAAAGTTCCATAAATCTGTAAATATATTTTGGAAGGGGATACACTACACCGACGAAAGGTAAAGAGTTTTGGAGCCTGGTTTTGAACTGACTCTAGACGGGCTGTGCGTTAACTGAAAGAGAGCAAAATATATCGCAAAGTGGTGCACAGATTGCGGAAATTCTTTTCAAACAAGCACTGGCGTAATTTACGTCAGTAGTAACGTGGCAAAGAATATATGAGGAGAAAGTATAAATGAAAAAAATAAAAGGTGTCAACTTAGGCAACTGGCTTGTCCTGGAGAAATGGATGCTGCCAGAGCTGTTCGAGGGAACCGGTGCAGAGGATGAGGTCTGGCTGAACCGGAAGATGAATCCCGCAGAGTTAAAAGAAAAGATGAAGGAGCACCGTGATACATTTATTACGGAACAGGACTTCGCATTTATCAAAGAGCAGGAAATCTGGCTGCTGCGCATTCCGGTTCCATACTTTATTTTCGGCGACCGACCACCTTTTAACGGATGTGTGGAATATCTGGACAAAGCCTTTGACTGGGCAGAGAAGTATGGCTTGCAGATATTAATTGATCTGCATACAGTTCCGGGAAGCCAGAATGGATATGACAATGGCGGTCTGACCGGTGTATGTAAATGGTGCAAAAATCCGGAGGAAGTGGAATTTGCCCTTACCGTACTGGAACGGCTGGCGAAGCGTTATGGCCAGCGCGAGGGATTATATGGAATTGAAGTTCTCAATGAGCCAATCAGCTTTCTTGTGTATGAGACAGCGCCTTCTACCGGGAAAGCAGTGGACAAAGAAGAAGCCAAAGGTTCCGGCTATGTTCCCCTTCCGTTTCTGGAAAACTATTATCGGAACGCCTATAAACGCCTTCGGAAAATTCTTCCGGAAAATAAGACCATCGTGTTCCATGACGGCTTCCGCCTGAGACACTGGGGAAAGTTTTTCCGTAAAGAACATATGAAAAACGTGGCGCTGGACACCCATATTTATATTTTTGCCATGGAAAGCTTCGTACCGATTCATATGCCGTGGGTTTATCAGATTTACATAAAGAGCCAGCAGCGGCTGATAGAGAGAATTCAGAGAGATGTGCCGGTGGTGGTTGGCGAATGGTGTATCTGTAATAAATATGCGGAGAAAGCGGTTTCCGGAAAGTCTGCAGAAGAATCTTCTGATAGGAGTGCGCAGGCAGACGCGCAAGACGAACTGCGTAAGAAACGTTATCTGGAAATCGCAGCCATGCAGCTTCAGGCATGGGAAAGCGGTGCAGGCTGGATCTACTGGAGCTATCAGTTTAAACCAAATCGAAAGGAGCCTCTTGATGAAAAGTGGAAAGAAAGCTGGGATTTTTCAAGATGTGTGGAAAACGGCTGGATTGAATTCAAGAACCGATAAAAAGAAGGTCACATTGCGGGAAATGATTTTCGGATATTTCCTGGGACCACTTCTGGTACTGTCCATGACCAGCGTGGTAGCGTCTTATTACCTTACCTTTTACCGGACTTATGAGGATGTTGTAAATCAGAGAGTTTTTCTGACGGTATTGCCGCTGATCTCTGTGATCCCTATGGCATTGTCAAACATTGTAATCGGAATCATGGTTGGAAAGACCAGGACGAAGCAGGGAAAAGCAAGACCTTACATATTAATGGCAGCGCCAATGCTGCTGATTTCCGGAATCCTGGTATTTTGCATTCCTTATTTCAGTCTGGGCGTGCGCATGGTCTGGATGGTGGTAACCTACAATTTATTTGCTGCCATCGCCAATCCGGTCTATGGTACTTCCCACTATCTGATGGTGTCTTTGTCCACTCGTGACCTGGATCAGAGAGGAAAGCTTTCCGTTGTTTCGAATATTCCGGCGGTGGCAGGAAACGGTCTGATCAGCAGTATCGTAATGCCGCTGATTCTGGGCTGGATTAATTCTGCCGGCAGCAACGGCGTGATGCAGAATCGCTGGCAGGTGGTTATGACCATATTTGCGGTACTGGCATTTGTGGGCTGTATCCTGGAGTACTTCTTTACCAGAGAGCGCATCACGGAAGAGGATATGGTGGAGACAGATGCGGGAGTAAATAAAGCAGAAACTACAGGAACTCCTTCCACCCTACAGCAGCTTAAAGGCGCAGCCTCCGATTCCTACTGGTGGATCATCATCATTTTCTATATGCTGTACCAGATGGGTGTTATGTTTAAAGGTGGCTATGTGTTCAACATATTCTGTCATGAATTTTTCCAGGAAGTGCACATTTTCGGAATGACTTTGTCCGCAGATATGGCACAGTCCGTTCTGGCTCTGATCAGTGGAATCCCGCTGGCAGCAGGTATGTTGTTTATCTGGCCTCTGGCAAATCGCTTCGGAAAAAAGAATATGATCCTGGCAGGCTGTGTGGTTTCTATTGCAGGAAGTATTGTGTGTCTCCTGGCACCGGATAACTTCGTAGTGATGCTGGCAGGTCAGACATTGAAAGGCTTGTCCAGCGTACCAGGTGCATACATTATGATGGCACTGTTCGCAGATGTGCTGGATCACCTGGAGGCGAAGCTTGGTTACCGTGTAGATGGAATTTCCATGTCGGTTTACAATACGGTACTGACTGTGGTAAACGGTCTGGCTGTAGCTGTGTTCAACTTTTTCTATGACAGCGCCATGTTTTCCCATAAAGGAATAGCTGCATTCTTTTTCCTGGGATTCGAGATCGTGGCACATGGAATCCTGATTATCGTAGTATCCTTCCTGAATGTGGAGAAGAATATCAAGGAAGAGCAGGAGCTGATCGCCAGGAGAAAGGGACAGATATAGAGACTGTTTGAAAAACAATGTGGTTCATATATGGCAAAAACAGGCAATGCGGGAGGATGCATTGCCTGTTTCTGTTAAACTGAGAAATTAGAGCATAAGGATTATAGAAAGTCTTTTTCACTTAATATGAATGAATTTAGAAAATAAAGGAGATCACAATAAAATGAGCGATAAAAAATCCAACTGGATCTGGCTGCCTACCTGGACAGCAGAGGACAAAGAGAACCCGACTTTAGTTTTGTTCCGCAAGGAAGTGGAAATAACAGGAACTCCAATTGCCGGAAAAATTACCATTTCAGCAGATTCCAGGTACAAACTATATGTAAATGGCGAACTGGTGGAGGTTGGCCCGAGCAAAGGAGACCGGCAGGTATGGTATGCAGATGATGTTGAGCTGCTTCCGTTTTTAAAAAAAGGAAAAAATGTAATAGCGATCCGTGTCCTGAGATACCCGACTATACAAAGCAAAGGCTGTTTCGGAATCTACCGCACAGAATATCCATTCCTGTATGTAGAAGGCGGCGTCGAAGATAACCTTGGCAGACAGTATACTCTGGACACAAGTGAAGGCTGGCTGGGAAGAAAAGATGAAGCATTTCATATCGTATCCGAATCCGATCTTTTTGCCCCATTACAGATCCTGGAAAATACAGGTGGTTCCATGTGGCAGAAGGGCTGGATGAAGCCTGGATATGATACTACAGGCTGGGCGCTTCCATATGTGTATCCAGATATGAACCGTGCGTGCAGCCCGGGAAACCTGGAAAAAAGAACAATTCCGTTTCTTTACAGAAAGAACCGGAAGTTTGAAAAGGTGATGCAGCTTGGCGAGAATGCACTTTTCGCAAAAGAAGAATGGGAAGATTTTCTTTTCGGAAAAAGAAGCCTTTGCATCCCGGAAAAGTCAACCGTATCGGTGGAAATCAGTGTCGGTGAGGAGATGACTGGCTATCTCCACCTTCTTATGGAAAAAGGAAGCGGTGCCCGGATAAAGATTTTGCAGTCCGAGGCCTATGTGCTGGGCGGGGAGATTGGTGACCTGAAGGTTCCCTTAAAGGGTGACAGAGAAGATATGGAGCATGGATACCTGGATGGTTTTACCGATCAATACAAATGTGCGGGATATGGAACCGTAGATGAACCGGAAATCTACGAGCCATTCTGGTTCCGGACGTTCCGGTTTATCCGCCTGGAAATTATTACCCAGGAAGAGCCGCTGATATTGCAAAAATTTGATTATACAGAGACCGGATATCCGCTGGAAGTAAAGACAAGGGCAGCAGCCTCTGATGAGCGTTTCGGGAAGATATGGGAAATCAGCGAGCGAACCCTGCGACGTTGTATGCATGAAACCTATGAAGATTGTCCGTTCTATGAACAGTTACAATATGCAATGGATGCAAGAACTCAGATTCTGTACACCTATGCAGTTGCGGCGGATGACCGTCTGGCAAAGCGCTGCATGGAAGATTTTCGTCGTTCCCAGAGATATGACGGACTGTTAAACTGTGCGGCGCCCAGATATGATGCCAGTGTGATACCGGGATTTTCGATCTATTATATTTTCATGCTGTATGATCACATGATGTATTTTGGCGACAAAGAATTGCTGGAAAAACATTTGCCGACAGTAGAGGGAATTCTGAATTTTTTCCATTTTCACCGGAGCAAAGATGGGTACGTGGACAAGATCGGAGGATTAAACGGAAAGGCCCGCTTCTGGTCTTTTATTGACTGGGCTGTGGAATGGGCAGACACTACAGGAATCCCGCCAGCAACCTTGAAAGGTCCTGTAACTATGGAAAGCCTTCTATACATATTAGGACTTCAAAAAGCTGCAAAAATAGCGGAGTATCTTGGAAGAAAGGAATTAAAGCAGATTTTGGAGCAGCGGGCAACTGCTGTGCAGACTGCGGTAAGAACATTTTGCACCGGGTTAAACGGAATGCTGCAGGACGGTCCTGGAATCAATGAGTACAGCCAGCATACTCAGGTCTTTGCGGTTCTCACTGGCACGGTAACCGGGGAGCAGGGAAAGCAGAATCTCAGAGAAACTATTTTGCACAAGGAACAGTATCCCCAGTGTTCCGTTGCTATGGCATATTATCTTTTCCGCGCTCTGGAAAAAACAGGAATGTATGAGCTCACAGAATCCTACTGGGATATCTGGCAGAAGATGATTGAAAAGCATGCTACAACCTGTGTGGAGGATGACGTGCAGGAGCGAAGCGACTGCCACGCCTGGGGAGCATTGCTTCTCTATGAATTGCCATCCGTGATTCTTGGCGTACGTCCTTCGAAACCAGGGTACGAAGATATGGAGGTAAAGCCAGTACTGGGTTATCTTACATGGGCAAAGGGTGAGGTAATCACGCCGAAAGGGACGATTCAGGTGGAGTGGAATAAAGATGGAGAGGAAGTTCACGTTTTTTGATTTCAGATTTACTCTCTAGGCTGTATGAGTATCAAAACAAATAACGAATCTATTAACACTACAATGATAATTAATCGTCGAAAGAAGACGAGAATCACAAGTTGTAGAAGAGTTTAGACCGGGAATATTATCTGATCTGCAGTATGGGGATAAAATTATTGTTGATTCATTGGAAACAATCGCGGATACTACAGCTGGATTTGAAGAGCGTATTTTTACAGCAGTAACAAATGGTGTGGATATCGTCAGTCAGAATAGTGATGTATTAATCCTATTGACATACTAGGATACTTTATAGTAACATAAATCAAAATCGTCCCAGCTCTTTGCGCGAAGGATATTTTTTGTCTGAAAGGGAAAGATGGAGCTGAGGAGAAACTAAATTTACTGCCACAGGAGGATAATCATATGAACGAAATTACTGCAACCAAAGAGCAGCAGAATAAATATGAAGCTTTAAAAGAATACTTACGCAGTCTGGGAAGTGTGGCTGTGGCTTTTTCAAGCGGGGTGGATTCTACGTTTCTTTTGAAAACAGCACACGATGTGCTGGGGGATAAATGTATCGCGATTACTGCCATGTCCAGTTCTTTCCCGAAGAGAGAACTGGAAGAGGCGAAGACCTTCTGTGAGAAGGAAGGAATCCGCCACATTACAGTAGAGTCTGAAGAACTGGAAATTGAGGGCTTCTGCCAGAACCCGACTAACCGTTGCTATATCTGCAAGAAAGAATTATTTGAGAAAATCTGGGACATTGCCACAAAAGAGGGGCTGAATGCAGTGGCAGAGGGTTCCAACATGGACGACAATGGTGATTACAGACCTGGTTTACAGGCTGTTGCAGAGCTGGGGGTGAAGAGCCCGCTGCGCCACAGCGAATTGTATAAAGCAGACATCCGTGCCCTGTCTAAAGATCTTGGCCTTCCCACCTGGGAGAAACAATCCTTCGCCTGTCTTTCTTCCCGTTTTGTATACGGTGAGACTATCACGAAGGAGAAACTTGGCATGGTAGACAAGGCAGAACAGCTGCTTCTGGATCTGGGATTTCATCAGCTTCGTGTGCGTATTCATGGTACATTGGCACGAATTGAAGTATTGCCAGATGAACTCCAGAAAGTCCTGGAGAACCGCAACCAGATCGTGAAAGCATTCAAAGAATACGGCTTCACATACGTGACCATGGATCTTCAGGGATACCGAATGGGAAGTATGAATGAGACATTGAAGAAATAGTTTTCGACTTATGAATTATCGTCTATACTATGCTGTTAGTTAATTGCTTTAAATGCTGTTTTGCTTTATCATTAAATCAATCGTCTGACAAATTTGGGGAGGGAGTATGCTGCGGGCTCATTTGCAGAATAGCAGGTTATCCATTTGAGGGAAGCGTTTAGTGTTATATAGCAGATATCAATGGAAAAATCTTTGCCTCTGGAGTGTGTTTGAAAGGACGAAAAAAAGAATAGCGAGGTAAAGCGTATGAGAAACAGACGACTGGCACTGGCTGCAGCATTGCTGCTGGCAATCACAAGTGCAGACGGAGCAGCACTGGCAGTAAGTGGAGCTGATTTTTCTTCTGAGGAAGTAGCAGAAGCAGTTTTTGACGAAGTGGAGAATGAGGGGCTGGACAATCAGGATGAGGTTCAGGAACCGGTTCAGACTCCGGAGATGGATCAGGTGGAGGATCAGTCATCCGAGGATTCATTCTCAGATGCGTCTGGCATGGAAGCAGCTGCAGAATGGCAGAATGAGGAAGCGGCAACAGCAGACGAAGCCCTGGTTTTTTCAGATGGAGAAGACACAGGAATTACCTACACCTTGTCAGATGATGGGAAACTGGTAATTTCCGGAACTGGAAGCATCGCAGATGATGCATTTGCTGGCAACACTAAAATAACAAGCGTGGTTATCTCTGAAGGAGTGACCGGCATTGGTTCCGGTGCATTTACCGGCTGCACCAATCTGACAAGTGTGACAATTCCAGAAAGCGTAACAACCATAGATGGTATGACATTTGGCAATTGTACCAGTCTGACAAGTGTAACCATTCCGGGAACGGTAACCTCAATAGAAGTTCAGGCATTCTGGAACTGCAGCAGTTTGACAAGCATAACTATTCCTGCAAGCGTAACGAGCATCGGAAGCGGTGTATTCCAGGGCTGTACCAGCTTGACAAGTGTAAAGCTTTCAGAGGGTCTGACCAGAATTGGAGATCAGACTTTTGGCAGATGTAATGCGTTAGAAACCATAGAAATCCCGGCAAGTTTGACATCTATAGGAAATGATGCGTTTAAAAACTGTGCCAAGCTGAGAAGTATCCGCTGCTATGCAAATAGCAGCACGTGGCAGCCCAGATACATTTGTGATTCAAATACAACCGTATATTACAGCTACAATCCGAACCATACTCATTCCTACAAGTCACATGTGATAAAAATGAGTGGCTGTACCTATTCAGGATCCGAAGAAGAAATCTGTGAATTTTGCGGTGATTACTATACGAAAGAAACACCGGCACTTGGTCATGACTGGAACCGTGGGGAAACAACAGAAGATGCTTCCTGTGAAAGTGACGGAGAAAAAACTTATACCTGCAGAAGATGTGGTGACAAAAAGAAAGAGACAATTCCAGCAACCGGACATAGCTGGGTAAGGTCATGGCATGAAGATGCAACCTGTACAGATGACGGAGTCGATGAATACACCTGTAGATATTGCGATACGGAAAAGAGAACTACAATAAAAGCAACCGGACATAAATTTTCTGCATGGGCAGTAACCCAGGAAGCAACTGTGGATGAGGAAGAAGTCCAGACACGTACCTGCAGTGCATGCGGCGAGCAGGAAACAAAAATTACCCGGGACAGACTGCAGCCAACAATGAAATTGAATCAGTCCAGTATTGTGCTGAAGACCAGACAGAAGACGAAGTGTCTGAAAGTAACCGGGCTTGCAAAGGGAGATTTCATTTCCACCTGGAGTACTGATAACTGGAGTATTGCAGATGTATCTGTTAGTTCAGATGGAACCTGTAACATTACCGCCGGTAAAACTACAGGCAAAACCCGTATTCACATATACCTGAACAGCGGATATGAAAAGTCTGTTACCGTAAAAGTCCAGAAAACCGCTGTAAAAACCACAAAGATCAAAGGTGTGCCGAAAACACTGAAATTAAAGAAAAATCAGAAATATTCCCTGAAACCGGTTTTAAAACCAGTAACAAGCAAAGAAAAAATCACCTACAAATCCAGCTCCTCCAAGGTGGTAAAGGTAGATTCCAAGGGCAGAATTACTGCAAAGAAAAAAGGAACAGCCGTAATTACGGTGAAAGCAGGGAAGAAAACAGTTAAGTGTAAGGTGACTGTGAAATAACGTATATTTTGAAAGGACAGGAATGAAATATTTTCTGTCCTTTTTCATGAATATTTATTGATTCTTTTTCTCACATTTCCTATAATAAGTCTATGTGTTATGAATTTACCCATGTGACATGTAAAAACGCCGGAAAGGATATTGTATCCCATAGAAGTCAGCGATGCATTTTACCTGTTGCAGGGGCTTTTTGTTTTGAAGATTTGGGATTTCAAACACGCTCTGGTCTGCCATGGCAGCAGGTCTTTGGACAGTGTTGCAGACAGAAGTATATATTGAGTTAAGCTGCGGTATCAGGTGCCGTGAGGGAGTAAAAGAGTATGAAGAAAAAATGTGTGGCAATGATGTTAATCGCAATAATGACCGCATCTTTAGCTGGTTGTGGAAGCAGCAAGGACGGAAGCGGTAAATCTGTAAAGCTGGATTCGGATCACCCGGTGTCCCTGACGATCTGGCATTATTACAACGGTGCCCAACAGGCAATGTTTGACACCCTTGTAAAGGAATTTAATGCCTCCGTTGGAAAAGAGGAGGGTATCTACGTGGAGAGCTACAGTCAGGGTTCCGTATCCGACCTTGAGGAAGCAGTCAACAGCTCTTTGAACGGAGAAGTAGGAGCAGAAGAACTGCCGGATATTTTTTCTTCCTATTCTGATACTGCTTACGCAGTACAGCAGCAGGATAAGCTGGCAGACCTTTCCGTGTATTTTACAGAAGATGAGCTGTCCAGGTATGTAGATTCCTACATCCAGGAGGGCTATTTTAACCAGGATGGCGCTTTATATCTTTTCCCAGTTGCCAAATCAACAGAGATCACCATGATCAATAAGACTGACTGGGAGCCTTTTGCAGAAGCCACTGGAACTACAGTGGAGGAACTTGCCACTACAGAAGGTATTACAGAAGCTGCACAGCGCTACTATGAGTGGACGGATGAGCAGACCCCGGATGTGCCGGACGATGGAAAAGCATTCTACGGCAGAGACTCCATGTCCAACTATTTTATCATTGGCATGAAGCAGATGGGAAAGGAAATTTTCCAGGTGAAAGATGGAAAAATGACCTTAAACACAGACGAAGATCTGATCCGCCGCCTTTGGGATAATTACTATGTACCATATATGAAGGGCTATTTCGCATCTCTTGGAAAATTCCGTTCCGATGATGTGAAGACAGGAGATATTCTTGCATACACGGGCTCCACATCTTCTGCCGTATACTTCCCGGATACCGTGGAAATAGGGAATAAAAGCTATCCGATTGATTACATCGTATGTGATTCTCCGGTTATGGAGGGCGGCGAGAACATAAAAGTTCAGCAAGGTGCCGGAATGGCAGTGACCAAGTCTGATGAGGAACATGAGTATGCTGCAAGTGTATTCCTGAAATGGTTCACACAGAAGAACCAGAACCTGCGCTTTGTATGCGAATCCTCCTATATGCCGGTTCTGAAAGAAGCCAACAGCGTAGACGCACTGGATTCCGTTATTAAAGAGAATAATATAGAAGTCAACCAGAAAGTTTACGATTGTTTTACAACGGAAATGGAAGACTTTGATAAAACAAGTTTCTATACAATTGGAGCCTTTGACAATAGCTATAGTGCCCGTAAGATTCTGGATTATTCCCTGGCTGACAAGGCAAAGGCAGATAAAGATGCTATGGACGCTGCAATCGCAGACGGAGAGAGCCGGGAAGAGGCTCTTGCACAGTATCTGACAGATGAGAATTTCCAGAGCTGGTATACGGAATTTTGCCATAGCCTGGAGTGTATTTGAAAAAACATTCAAAGTGGTTTTTTAGACAGATTCTGGACATAAGGAGGTGAGGAAGGCTGTGAAGAAAAAGAAATCTCTTTGGAATATATTTCTGATTCCTATACTGATCATTGTGTTTGTACAGGGGGCAGTCCCATTCCTGACATTGATTTTCAGCGGAATCCGCTCAAACATGGAGAATGCGGTTATCGGTCTGGACAGTCATACGGTGGAGAACCGTAAGGTGGTTCTGGAGAACGATATGATCGAGCAGTGGAGCAGCGTGTACAAGGAAAGTGACAGTCTGTCCTCTGCGCTGACAAAGGTATTGAGCAATCATCAGATGGATATGCAGGGCTTCATGGGCTCAGGGAAAGTTCAGGAGGAATATCTGGAAACGGTTTTTTATGATATGGTGGAGGTTTTGCAGTACAATTCCACTTCTGGAATTTTTCTGGTTCTGGGAAATGACGGTGATACAGATTCGGAAGGGGAATACAAAGGCTTCTGGGTGAGAGACTCAGATCCCCAGACCAAAACGGCTTCCCGCACGGACCTGCTGATGGAGCGTGGAAGTAAGGTACTGTCGCAGAATATGTCCATTTCACTGGATACTTCCTGGCATACAGATTTCCACTTCCAGGGCAATGGGAAAAGAGATGCCGATGACTTTTTTTACCAGCCATATATAACAGCAGAAAATTACGTTGATTCCCGCACCAGTATGAAAAATCTGGGCTATTGGTCGAAGCCGTTTATTCTGGAAGATTTCTATAAGGATAACCATAAGATGATCACATATTCGGCACCTCTTGTTTATGATAAAACCGTTTACGGTGTGCTTGGAATTGAAGTGGGAGTGAATGATCTGACCAAATTTTTTCAGGTAAAAGATCTGGATTCCGATCTGAATGCAGGATTTGCCCTTGTGGTAGACCATGGAAATGGAAATTATGAGGGAATTGCCGGTGAGGGTGCGCTGTATGATGCAGTTTCCCGGGACGGAAGTGACTTTGTTCTGGAGGAGCCGGTGCAGGAGAATTTGCGGCTGGTACAGGGGGCTGCCATTGGGAAACAGCAGATTTACGGACTTGTGAGCAATCTGGAGCTGTACAGCAGAAATGTGCCGTATGAAGATACGCAGTGGGCATTGTGCGGTTTTGTTACAGAGGATTCTGTGTATGGATTGATTTCCGATGTTTATGAGAGAATTCTGGGAGCGATTCTGGGAAGTGCCCTGATGGCGGTTATTCTGGTTTATTTTCTTGTCCAGTATGCGACGGAACCGGTTTACCATCTGGGGGGGAGTGTACGAGGCGGAGTGAAGGGAATTCACGGTTTTCAGGAGTCAGGTATTCAGGAGCTTGATGAGCTCCATAAAGTGATAGAGAATCTGACGGATACCCAGATGCAGACAGAGAATCAGCTTCTGGAGGAAAAGGAGCGCTATCGGATTGCGGTAGAAAGTTCCCAGGATGCCTTTTTTACCTACAAATGTAAGGAAAAACTGCTGGAAATAGTTAACAGTAAAGGCAATGACGGTGTATGGGACTGCGGAAAGCATCCGGAATTTCTTGATAATGACAGTATCCATCCGGCAGATAAGGCAAAGCTGGTGAACGCAGTAAAAAGCTCAGACGGCGTTCTGGATGTTGACTTTCGTCTGCAGCATGCCAATGGAGAATTTCAGTGGGTAAATCTATCCGGAAGCATTACTTTTGATGAGAATAAAAAGCGCAGCAGGGTCGTTGGCTGTATTCACAATGTGCATCAGCACAAGCTTCTGGAGCAGGCGCAGAAAAGAAAGCAGATTTATGACTCCATTACCTCTTTTTACCGCCTTGGAAGCGGACTGGAAGTTGTGGAAACACTGTGTCGGGATGACCCGGAAGGGGTACTGGTACTTCTGGAAATCCAGCAGTTTTCCAAAATCGATGAGCGCTATGGCCTGATCTTCGGAGATATTATTCTGGAGCAGTTTGCCGGTCTGCTGGCGAAGCGCTTCCAGGAGGACGGTTTAAACGGTGGTATTTATATCAGGGCTGGTGCAGACCAGATGCTGGTATGGCTGCCGGTATGTACGACCGGACCGATCGTGAGAAGTGTGCAGGGACTGGAAAAGGATTTTGGGGCGCTTACAGATGAGAAGCATCTGTCCCTTTCCCTGAAATGTGGAATCGCAGTTACAGGCAGCAGAAATTCGCTGTCTGAGGCACTTGAACAGACGAAGACTGCTCTTACAGCTGCACGTCATGGAAAGCAGGAAATCATGTTCTATGAGGAGCTTTCAACGGTGGAAAAAGCCTGTGCGGTTGATGTGGCATTTGCGGAGGTGGCTTCTCTGGAACGTCTGAAGGAAATGACACTTTCCTCTATAGCTCTGAACCTGTTTGACAGAGATGGTGATACTTCTGTGGTTCTGGATATTCTGGCGTTGAAGCTGCAGGAGAAATACCATCTGACAGACATTGTGATCACCCATTTCAACGGGGAATATATGGTAAATAACCTGCTGTACTGCTGGAAAACCTGGGAGAAAAAGGATGGCTGGGACGGTATGGTCCACTGTTCTGAGAAGCAATACCAGCACTTTGTGGAGACACAGGAAATGCAGCAGCTTCTGACTTCCGGGGAAAGCATATGGAAAGAGCCGCTGATTCAGCCTTTTGCTTCAGGCAGAAACGATATTGTATTCCATATGACAGATAACGGACAGTATTCCGGAAGTATTGTATTCCGGGACATTGACCAGGATGTTCTGGAGAAAAAAGAAGAGTGTAAGTGTCTGGAAGAAATCAGCGCAATTATTCAAAACCGGTTGAACCTGGAGCGTCACGATCTTTCTGCCAAGGCGAAATCGGATTTCCTGGCCCGTATGTCTCATGAGATCCGTACTCCTATGAACGGTATTATCGGTATGACGGAGATTGCATTGAAAGATGGACAGACTGAGGAGCGGCGGATCGACTGTCTGAGAAAAATCGAGTACTCCTCGGAATATCTGCTTGGACTTATCAACGATATTCTGGATATGTCCAAGATTGAGAGCGGAAAGATGAGGCTGATCGAAGAAAAATGCAATCTCATGGAGATGATACAGGGACTTCGTCCTTTGCTGGAAGCGAAGCTGAACGAAAATAACATTCAGTATATAGCAGATATCCAGCTGAAAAACCATTGGTTTATGGCAGATTCCCTGCGGCTGAACCAGGTTCTGGTAAATCTTCTGGGAAATGCGCTGAAGTATTCCAGACCAGATGGACATGTGTGGCTGACCGTTCGCGAGACAGAAGAAGAGAAAGGCTTTTCCAATCTGTATTTTCAGGTCAGGGATGATGGAATTGGAATTGCACCTGAGAAACAGCAGCTTATTTTCCGGCAGTTTGAGCAGGCGGATAATTCTGAAAATGCAAGAAAACAGGGCACTGGTCTTGGTCTTGCCATCAGCAGAAGAATTGTGCGGATGATGGATTCCGATATTAAGTTGGAAAGTGAGCCTGGTAAGGGAAGCAGCTTCAGCTTTAACGTGAAGCTTCAGCCGGTAAGCGGAGAGAAGACTACGGTCACCAGCCAGCCGGAGGAGATCAGCTTCCCGGGAAAAAGAATCCTGGTGGTTGAGGATAATGAGCTGAATATGGAAATTATCTGTACGATTCTTGAAAATTACGGAATTAAAACCGAGCAGGCAGTTAACGGAAAAGAAGCTGTGCGGCGCATGGAAGAATCCGTTCCCGGATATTACGATCTTTATGGATATTATGATGCCGGAAATGGACGGACTGGAAGCAACCCGGACCATCCGGAATCTGGATCGTGAGGATTGCAAAAAGATTCCGATTTACGCAATGAGCGCCAACGCTTTCGACGAGGATGTGAAACGTTCCCTGGCAAGCGGTATGAACGGACATCTTTCCAAGCCTGTGAATCTGCAGGTGCTGGAGAAAACGCTGCAGAAAGTGCTGGGATAAAAATAAATGGTTTTTTAATGCATCTTGTGCAATATATTGACAGTTTGTGATAACCCCGTCTTTTACAGACGGGGTTATGTTATATTTATGGCAATATAGAAGGGAGCGATCACAAGCATGAAATATCAGAATATCATAGATAACATGACCCTGAAGGAAAAAGCCGCATTCCTCAGCGGAAAAAGCGAGTGGCAGACAAGAGATTTCCCGCGTCTGGATATCCCGGCGATTTTCTGTTCAGACGGACCGAATGGTGTGCGTAAACAGGCTGGAGCAGGAGATCATCTGGGAATCAATCCAGCAGTACCGGCAACCTGTTTTCCTACAGCGGCAGCTATGGCAAACAGCTGGGATGAAGAGCTGGAGCAGAGGGTAGGCGTTGCCCTTGGTGAAGAATCCATGGAAGAAGACGTAAACGTTCTTCTTGGACCTGGACTGAACATTAAGAGAAATCCTCTCTGTGGACGTAACTTCGAGTATTTTTCCGAGGATCCTTATCTTTCCGGAAAAATGGCAGCTGCTTTTATCCGCGGTGTGCAGAGCACAGGAGCAGCAGCCTGCGCAAAGCATTTCGCTGTAAACAGCCAGGAGCTTCGCCGTATGGCAATGAACGCAGTGGTAGATGAGAGAACTCTCCGTGAGATTTACCTCACCGGTTTTGAGATTGCCATCAAAGAGGGTGGCGCGAAAACGGTTATGAGCAGCTACAACGAGGTAAACGGTGTTTACGCCAACGAAAACGAGCATCTGCTGAAAGACATTCTCCGTGACGAGTGGGGCTTCGAAGGCTCTGTTATCACTGACTGGGGTGCTTCTAACGACCATTCTCTCGGTGTAAAGAACGGTTCTACCCTGGAAATGCCGACTCCGGGACTTGATGCAGCAAGAGAGCTTCTTGCCAGCGTAGAAAGCGGCAAGATCAGCGAGAAGGACATTGACGAGCGCGTAGACGAGCTTCTTGATCTGGTACTTACCACCACCGAGAATGCAAAGCATTATAAAAAAGTGGCAGACAAGAAAGCCCTTCATGAGGAGCACCACAAGCTGGCACGTCTTGCCTGCGAGAACAGCGCAGTACTTCTGAAAAATGAGGACGGAATCCTTCCGGTTGGAGCGAAGGTTCAGGCAGCCGTAATCGGTGACTTTGCTTTTGATCCAAGATACCAGGGCGCAGGTTCTTCCATGGTAAACTCCACAAAAGTAGATTCCATCAAGGACATGCTGGAGACCAGCGGAATCTCTGTGACTGGAATTGTACGCGGTTATCAGCGCGATGGCAAGGAAGACGAAGCTATGAAAAAAGAGGCCGTAGATCTTGCCCGCCGTTCTGATGTGGTTCTGTTTTTCTTCGGATTGAACGAGAAAAGCGAGACAGAAGGTCTTGACCGCAAGCATCTCCGCATTCCGCAGAACCAGATCAACCTGATCCAGGAGCTGGCAAAAGCCAACGCAAACATGATTGGTATCATCAGTGCAGGTTCTGTTATTGAAATGCCATGGCACCATCATTTCAAAGCCCTGCTTCACACCGCTCTCATGGGTCAGGCAGGTGCAGGTGCAGTGCTTGATATTCTTTCCGGTAAAGTCAACCCATCCGGAAAGCTTGCTGAAACTTACATTAAGAAATATGAGGATACTCCTTCTTACAATTACTATCCGTCACAGGAGCGGAACTCTGAGTACAGAGAGGGAATTTACGTAGGATACCGCTACTTCGACACCGCAGGTGTGCCGGTAAACTATCCATTTGGATATGGTCTTTCCTACACTACATTTGAATATGACAATCTTCAGGTGAAGCCGGATGGGGCGACGTTTACCCTTCGCAACACCGGAAAGTATGATGGTGCAGAGATTGCCCAGCTTTATGTAGGACTTCCGGGAGCAAAAGTTTTCCGCCCGGTCAAGGAGCTGAAAGGCTTTTCCAAGGTGTTCTTAAAGGCAGGCGAGGAGAAAACCGTTACCATTAAGTTCGACGACAAGACATTCCGTTACTGGAATATGAAGACAAATAAATGGGAAGTAGAAGGCGGCGTTTACAGCATTATGATCGGTGCAAGCTGTGCGGATATCCGTCTTCAGGATTCTCTTGCCATTATCGGAACCACTGAGGTAATGCCATACTATACTAACCGCGTTTCTTCTTACGTGGAGGGAAAAATCCAGCAGATCGGAAATGAGGAGTACGAGACGATCCTGGGACATTCCATTCCGGACGGAAGCTGGAGCGGCGAGCTTGGCATGAACGATGCCCTTTGCCAGATGTATTACGCGAAGAGCGGAATTGCCCGCTTCATCTGTAAGAAGCTGGGTGAAAAGTTGAAAAAGAGCGAGGCAGCGGGAATTCCGGATCTGAACACCCTGTTCCAGTACAACATGCCATTCCGTGCAATCGCCAAGATGACAGGCGGTATGGTTTCCATGGAAATGGTAGAGGGACTTCTAAAGGTTGTAAACGGTCATTTCAGCGGACTTGGAAAAGTAATCAGCGGATTTTTCAGAAACCAGAAGCTGAACAAGCAGTATGAGAAAGATCTGGAAGAGCAGAAATAGGAGGAGTATCATTATGGGAAAAATCAAACAGTTAATCGAAGATCACCCGAATATCTGGGAATTTATTAAATTTAACGTATTATCCAACTGTGCAACTATTACAAACTTCATTATCATGTGGCTGTGTACCGGTTTTATTTTCAAAAGCTTTGCAAATACACCATTTAAGTTTCTGGTGTTCAATTACGCAGATAATATCGAGTCCAATCTTGGTTTATGTGGATTTTTAAGCTTTTTGGTTGCAACTGCAGCAGCTCAGACCGTAAACTTCTTTGTACAGAAGAATCTGGTTTTCAAATCCAATGCAGCGTTTGAGAAGGCTGTACCGAAATACATTGTACTTGCAGTTGTGCTGGTGCTTGTATCTGCAGCACTTCCGGCTTACAGCCAGAGCTTTTTCGTAAACATCGGTATTTCCGAAGCACTTGCACCTACACTCGCAAATGTTCTGAACATTCTGGTTCAGGTAGTTCTCAGCTACCCGACCATGAAATTCTGGATCATGCCGAACAAATAAAGATGATTGTCCTTTACCCGGATTGCCTTGCAGTCCGGGTTTTTTAATGCTAGAGCGTGTTTGAAAAAGGCTTTCTGCAAGATGTGCGTCACAATTTGTGGGA